>Ga0209187_1000430_pt1 | contig 74866 bp, 50 predicted proteins | sample BantaG_FD_187430 | JGI IMG/M metagenome (GOLD analysis project Ga0209187, IMG submission 187430) | Marine algal microbial communities from Bantry Bay, Ireland - BantryBay_4 metaG (SPAdes) (version 2) | ecosystem: Host-associated > Algae > Red algae > Unclassified | place: Bantry Bay, Ireland...
TGCATAATCTCATCCAAAGTGTACCATTAAATCTCATGGAAAGTGTACCAGTAATTATTACGTAAAGTGTACCACTTTAAATAAGGGTAATGATTCTTAATTTCTTCGCATAAAAATGCCGAAGAATGAGTAACACAAGAATCATCGATATGCAACAAAAGCAAATAATAAGACTCTACGATTTAGGTCACTCAATGCTTAGATATTTTCTTTTGAACTTCTTTTATGTAAAGATTGATCTAATACAAGAATTGATGGCTTCCATTTGTTGCTTGACCCATTCGTAGCTTTCCATTACTACTTCTGCTGGACATCTCCGGGATGATAAGAACCCAGCTTTCAGCAATTTTATTAAATCTTTATTTCCTAAATATTCCATTTTACAACTACCTACTTTTTTATTACTAACTACCCACTTTTTATATACAATCATGTATGTTACATTAATGAGCTACCCACTTTTTTATATAGGACTACCACCTTTTAGGTGGTAACAATCAGAATTTACAATCCAATGTACAAAGCAGATACTGCTTACTATAATACATATTACTGAATTTCCCTTACTACTGTCTTCGAAGTTTAAAGGCTTTAATTGAGTTGAGATTTTCTCGCCGTCTCCTTCACTTCTAAAGAAGGTTACTAAGGCATTTTTAACCCATAATCCGCATTAAGTCATTAGCATAAGCAATATTTTAAGGCTTCGGAAGGCAAATTAAGGAATGGATGTATAACTATCAAAACTGTGTAATAAGCTTCTAATCACCTATTAACATTGATTGGAGATAATAATTGGCTACATTAATTCGATATTTAGTAAACAAATACGATATTACAGCATTCAATATCAGTTCCGATTAGAGTAAATTATACATAATAGTAATAGAAAAAATTCAATGATGCAGGATACGAAGACAAGGACCACCAATACACAGGATTGCCTCAAGGCGACTGAAAAGAACTTAGTTAAGCTTGCTGAATCTTTTAATATCAAAGATTATCCCGTAGATGCTCCTGAGAAGAAGAAGGCTTATATCCAATCTACGCTATCAGAGGATCCATTTAGAATATTTGTATCTAAGGAGCAAGGTGGATTCGGAGGCGATATCAAAGAGAGTTTGTCACTACTTCAACTTGCGTCTTACCATTCATTACAATTGACTCTTGTTTATGGTATCAATTGGGCACTATTCATACAGCCACTTGAGAAATACGGAACTGATCAGGCCAAAGCAGAAATATTACCTAAAGTATGTACTGAGCAGAAGGTCGGAGGTCTAATGATCACAGAACCGGGCTACGGTAGCGATGCTCTTAATATGAAGACATCTTCTACACCACATGATGACCACTTTCATATCCAAGGACAGAAGCACTGGGGAGGACTGACAGGCATCGCAGACTATTGGGTACTCACATGTAGAGAGAAAAAAGCCGATGGCGGTCTCGGTAGAGATATTGACTTTTTCGTAAGTGATAGTTCTAAGCCAGATCAGAAAATCCACGTGCCAGAATTCTATAACACGGGAGGCCTTGAGATAATTACTTACGGTCGTAATGAATTAGATATAAAGCTACCTGTGCATCAGAAATTCGATAAGCCATCGACTGGTATTAAGATGATGCTGAATTGCCTACACAGATCGAGAATACAATTTTCTGGTATGGGTATGGGTTATAATCAGAGACTCTTGGATGAAGCATTAAAGCATTGTCAAGAAAGAGTAGTAAGTAATAAAGCACTTATCGAATACGATAAAGTCAAAGAAAGGTTAGCCGGTATGCAAGCGACTTACACTATTAATAATGCGATGTGTTATTATGCGAGTAAGACAACACAACTTGAGAATGATCTCGCTATGATGAGCCTCGAAGCTAATTGCGTCAAGACATTACTGACTGACCTCATGCAAGAATCTGCGCAATCACTTGTACAACTAAAAGGTGGCAATGGATATATCAAAGATGATATCGCAGGTAGAGCCATTATGGATAGTCGCCCCTTCCAGATATTTGAAGGTTCTAATGATATACTGTATATTCAGATAGGAGAAGCGATAGCTAAGAAAATGTCGAAAGCTAAAACAGAAGATTTTGAAGGATTTATATCTGCAGAGTATCCTGAATTCGCTTATCAACCTTGCCTGACTTTATTAGGTGCTGTTAAGCTACCTCCCAAAGGTGATCAAAGAAAGCTGCATACTTTCGGAGAAATCTATGCAAGCATCTTTAGCTTATACTTAATTGCTGACCTCGCTAAGAGTGGCTTCAATCAAGATCTTATACTCCAAGCTAACTTGTTCTTAGCTAAGCGTATTAAAGGATTAATAACCAAAATGAAGTGCATACTTACTCCAGAATTGTTAGTAAATTATGAAGTCAATGCAGACTGGAAAAATCTGGCTTAGTCATAGATTCAAGCGTTGCTTTTATTAGCATAAGTAAATAGTTGTAGGTGAGTAATTAAAGGTGAAATCCGCTTAACTCTGTAGGTCTATTCAGAAGTGATCCGCATACACTCAATATATTTTAATATTACTAATTACAATCACTAATAAGTGTTGTCTATACGCAGCCAAAAGGTAGGCCACATACCTCTCAGGATTTGTCATGTTTTTTTCGTAAAAATCACGCCAAATCCCCTCAGATTATATATCCTAATCCCTGCCATTATTGCAGGACTAAAATTATTTAATCCTTCTCGGATAATAAAAGTTCATAGTTCTAAATATCCCTATTTAGATCTGCTTACTGTGCTACAATTACAGCTCATACGACTCTACAATTAGGTTCCACACATGTGTGTAGTGGTCCATGTATTGTAGCTCTATATCTCAGAAATGAAACAAAGTTGAAATAATATTAATAGTACTCATCAATGCACTATGACTCTCTTATTTATTGATTGACCGTTCTTGAGCTGAATATTCAGAATAATAACTCCAGAGCTAAGGTTGTTCAGTTGATACTTTCTCGCATTGACATTATTGATTTGTAATATTCGTCTGCCTTCACCACTTAGAACATCTATACTACGTATGAGCTCAGCAGATGTTATATTAAGAAACTCTCGTGCAGGTAGGGGGTATATATCTATTTCAATATTCTCTGTAGATGAGAGCTCTTGAGTTGCTGTTATTAACTCATCAATAACCACTTCATAATCTCTACTGACCTTACCATTCTCAGATTGTACTGTGTATATCGTCGGTAGCGAAAGGTTGACTTTAGAGGAATCGCTAACTTGTTCGTCTCCATCTATATTTATCTCAGCTAATTGCGAGTAATTAAAAATAGCTGTTGCATTAGTGTAATTAAATGTAATAGGTCCTCCATAAGTAATTATAGAGTCTTGTATCGTAAATAGTGGTCCATTCTTAAGTTTATAATTAAATAGGAAAGCGGCATCACTTTTTTCATTGAGCTTAGAGGTATATAAACTATCAGAGATTCCTTTGACCATATTATTGAGAAAGATTGTTGTTGTATCACTATAGAATTCTAAGAAATCTGGCACTGAACTATGACCAGGATACGGTGCAAAATGATGATCAGGATCAGAATTTCTCCAAGTGGATACATAGGCAATCTTGCTGGCTATTGCATTATCCCTTATAGGATCAAGAACAACTTTAGTATGCCACTTACTAATACTGAGTGCATTCCTATCGCCTATCTCAGTAACTGCGGCCACCTTACCTAAAGAATCAGCTAATAATACTGTAGATTCCACATATCCTATAAATCTTTCTATCTCTAAGTCTGTACCAGAATCAAAATAATAATCTAGCCCTAGAACATCAACGTAATCATCCCCAGGATATCTATAAGTATATGGCTTAGTAGTACTGATCTGTCCTCCATCTGGAGAAAAAGAATAGATAAGATTATGGACATCTAAGCTATCTTTCAAGTAATCAACAGTATAGTGCCAGAGATCAATATAGTCTTGCTCTGGCATACTACTCCCCCACCAGAACCACCAACCGTTATGCTCATGGTATGGCCTGAATACTACAGGTATAGACTTACCGTTACTACCACGTGTAGACTTGAGATAGTTCGCGATATTCTGCAGTTTATTTACATAGAATTCATTATTCTGGTTACCAGGCAAGAGTGACCGACCTATTGTATTAGGATTAGATACCTCGTTACTGTAGAAGCTGACTCCTTCAGGATCATTTTGATGCCAACAGAAAGAAGTAACAACTCCAAGATCATGAGAAGTCTTAACCCGATAAGAAAGTCTGTCATTAATTTTATCATCAACAATCTCATTGGCATCCCAACTAAAAAAAGCTGGATAAGAGCCTGTGACATCTTGCACATCACTCCGATCGTCATCACCTCTCCAATTAACACCATAACCAGTAGGGTCATGCATACCATATAGAAAACGAGGGCCTTTCATCTTGTTAAGATTCTCTAACAATATTCTCGCAGAATATACTAAAGAATCATCTACAGATGATCGGTCTATATCATAGAATGTTTTCTGTTCTGTATGTGTACAGATATCATATAAAGCGTAGGCTAAAGAATCGATGATCTCTTGATTATCTATCGCATCTATATCAAATATATAGTTATGATATACACCTATGATTGAGTCTAAGTAAGTTTTATCCTCAGGTACGTTCTCACCATCATTAAAACCGATAGATAAATTAGCAGACAGATTAATAGCATCTTCTATCGCTTGTTCTAATAAGTCAGCATTCAATGGGATTATAATATTACCACCAAAAGCAATTTCATCTATTTCTATATGAGCTGACTTCTCCGTCGTCGTTCCAGGATCCATATAGATGTATAATGCTTTGATCGGAAGTGTAGCAGAGTTGCTTAACTCGTAGAATAGTTCTTGCCACTCTTCACTAGGATCTATTGTTTTTTCTAACCAGTCGCTACCAGAAGATGTGTTCTCAGGCTTAAGTACAAGATTAATTCTCTTATCTGATCTTACTTTAATACGGAGAAATGGATTCTCCTTTATATTAATAGAATTATTTAACTGCAAATTAAACTGATCCCATATCCAGCTGTCGTCGGAGCGATTATACTCTACCTGTAAGGCGCCTTCTGCTACATCTCCGACATATGTCCCATGAGGAAAATCCCACTCCGGAGACAATATGTTACTATCAAAATTTTCAGTAAATGTATCTTGACCTATCAAAGAAATACTTGCCATGATAATCAAGACAATCTGCAATAAATATTTCATCTTACTTATATTTAATTTCAATTCTACCAATATAGGTGACCTCGTCAAATTCTATCTTAATCAATGCATCATTCTCTTTATTACTTTCTATTATATACTTGACTGGAATCTTATAATTATACAACTTTTCTCCCACACTATACTCATAAAAATCAAATGGAATGTCATTGTCATAGACAGTACCATCTACCGATGTACTGAATCTTAGTTTAGGTTCCTTAGAATCTGAAAAGCCATATACAATGATACTTTCTATATCTCCTTCCACACGATATATAACTTCACTACCAAGCTCACCTCTCATTCTGCTCAGCATTTCTTTATATTCTCTATCATTGCCTTTCTCAAAAACTATATTCTTAGCAGAGAGGCACTTAGCACTATTAGACGGATGATCTATAAATAACTTATGCGTAATAGAATCCACTGATTCTATATTAGAATAATCTGAACTTCCAGATTCATTGACCGCTTTAATTTTATAGTCATAGCTCATTCCTATCTGACTGCTCTCATCTACAAATCCTGCAAAATAAGGTCTATCATTTTCAGCAGCATAAGCATCTATTTTTATCCAAGAACCAGTATTCTTTTCAGAACGGTATATCTCATAATATCGAGCACCCATAGACCCCTGCCATCTGATAGCCTCACCATCAGTAATCGCTAATAGATGTGGTGGTTCTGGAATACTTACTTCTGGCGTTTCTTTGTCTTGTATCGTAAATGCCGCGTCCCTAAATATACCTAATAAATTAGCTTCATCATAATCATTACCATTCTCGAAGCCTGGCCAATGAAATGCCTTATATAGATCTAAGCCCGCAGGTTCAGAGTGCCAGTAGAAGCCACCATCTCGATGATGATGCCTAATACTCCATGACATAGCTCCAAATATTCTCTCCTCCTCCAATATATAATCTAATACCATATCCAAACCTGTCGTACTCACAAATCCAAATTCGCCCACGAAGTATGCCTTCCGACCTGCTATAGTATCGACCTTTGTTTTTATGTTATGCAACATATCTAATGGGTCTACCTCATAATGGTGAGAAGAGATTATGTCTATATTCTCATCAGTAAAAACCTCAGGGTAGAACGGCGTATCATCTACTGCATGATACCCATCCATAAATACATGATTAGTATCTATAGATTTTACATGTTCCGCGAGTTTACTTACCCAACTGTATGGGTTCTGAAGTTCGTTACCTGATTCCCAACAGAATATCGCTTTATCATCTATGTATTTCACTCCAGTAATCGTATTGACCCTATTAAGTACATGATCTACAGTCAATATGAAATCATCCCACAATTGCTCATCACTCCAGAACTCATCATAAGTCTTATCTCTAAAGTCTGCATAATTAGGTACTCCACCAAACCACTGCCAGTTATTAATAAATGGCACAATGACTCTGATACCCAACTCATTGGCTAATGACAATACTAAGTCAAGATTCTGAAAAGCTTCTTCATTAAATTTTCCTGGAGCTTCTACATAGGTAACCGCCTCAGCAGGTAGCATCTTACTCCTAACGGGTATCGTATACATCCTTACGACTTGACCACCCATTTCCTTTATAGTCATGAGTGCATCTCTTATCTCATATTCGGTAGGTAGGGCATAAGGATTATTAGATTCGAACTTCATTTCGTCCTCCACATAGTTGAGGTTAGGGATATTCCATGAGACAAATCTTACGGTATCAAGACCATCCATAATATGATATCCATCAACGCTTATGAAATTACTAAAAGAATGAACATCAGAAGTTTCTTTGACTTCTGTAGCAGTACATGCCGTTAATAGACCAAGCAGAACGTATATAAAATATTTCCTTATCATTTAGAATAGTTGCTATTATTATTAGAATAAAGTATGCCAATATTAAAATCTCCCTTCATAATTATAGTCCTCTTTTAAATATTTCTAAATACATCCTACCATTATGATAAGGCGCCTTCCACGCATTACTTTTTAGTCTGTCTAATTCTGGTTGCATATTGGCATTAATATTCCAATACCATTCTCCATACTTATCATCTACTATATTCTCAGTAATGAATTGGTATATACCAATCGCTATTTTCATATACTCAAGCTTACCTGTAAGATCATATGCGTACAAGAAACCAACCACGCCTTCTGCCTGAGGCCACCAATCAAATGATAGATCTTGCACACCATTATGTGATTCATTCTTGATACCTCCAGAAACATCCACGCCTTCCACCTTAGTAGATATGGCAATTTTATCCGAAACTGCTTCTATACTCTTATTTAGCTCACTGTTATTTATATATTTTGATGCTTTAAGTAATAGCCACGCTGATTCTATATCATGCCCGTAAGAGATTATGTCAGATTTGAGATTCCAGTCATTATCATAGAATAACTCAAAATGATTAGAATCGCTATTAAAAAATTTATCAATGTACAACTGTGTAATTCGCTCTAAAGAATCAGTTACCATCTGACTGTCATCTACTATGGCTAAGTTAGTGTAAGCTTCTAATATATGAAGATGAGTATTCATCGTTTTCGGCTCATTCATATCCTTATCACTCAACCTCAAGTCATCAAGGTCATTCCATTGTCTATCTACTGCTTCTGTATAGCCTCCATTCCTCTGCTCCCAAATCTTATTTTCTAATAGGTTAAATGTTTCGTTAGCTATGTCTTTCGCTTTTATATTTTTTGTCAGTATGTAATATTCACTAAGCGCATATATAGCGAATGCCTGAGCATAGGATTGCTTTCTATATATTGTCGGTTTGTACTCCTTATCGACCTCCCATATAAAGCCTTTATACTCTTGGTCGTAGAAATAACTGAGCAACTCTTCGAATTGGATGTCGGCATACTTTCTATAATTTACGTAATCTTCCATTTGGCTTATAGCCGAAAAAAACCATAAAAGTCTTGTACGCTGGATCACGGTATAATTTGCATTCAGGCGAGGCGTATTTTCATTACTTACTTCAGAATAGAACCTATTATTCTCCTTATCAAATCCAGAATCACACCACCAATTAACTAAAGACTGCAAGTCTTTCTCAGACTGATGATACATTAATGAGTTAGTAATATTCTGTGTCTCTGCCACTAAGTATTTATTGAGTTACGTGTTATTAAGTCAATACGGTCTTTATTATTTAGATGAGAATATAGTTTGTCCTCAGGTGTATTTTTACAATAATATACAAGTCTCTCAAGCGTACTCGTGGCGACATGCATTCTAGTATCAGAAGAAGCGTAGTATATGAAAACTTCATTATCATCATTAACAACCCAACCATTACAGAATAATACATTACTTACATCTCCTACTCTTTCTTCTCCATGAGGTGCCATAAAATGACCCGAAGGCGTATGAGTAATTATCCATGGTTTATCGATATCTGTCAAGAACATATATAAGACATATCTTAAGCCCGCTGCGGTATTTCTCACTCCGTGGGCCAAGTGTAGCCAGCCATCAGCAGTCTTAATAGGCGCCGGACCTTGCCCATTTTTCATCTCCTTGATGGTATGATATACTTTATTATCTATAATGATCTCTTCGTCTATGGTAGGGTTAGTCATATCATCTAAAGTAGCCCAACCGATACCTCCTCCTTGTCCTACTGATATAAATCCATCTTGGGGTCTTGTGTATAGAGCATACTTTCCATCTACAAACTCTGGGTGCAATACAACGTTCCTTTGCTGATTAGATCGACTTTTAAGATCAGGAAGACGCTCCCATTCCATGAGATCTTTAGTCCGTACTATACCACAATTAGCTAGCGCAGAAGAGGTATCACTTACAGAAGTATCTTTTCTCTCTGTACAGAACAATCCATAGATATATCCATCAGCATGAGATACAAGTCTCATATCATATACATTAGTATCGGGGTCTTCTGTCTGAGGAAGGTCTATCGGATAATCTCTAAACTTGAAGTTATCTACACCATTATCACTTTCTGCTATAGCAAAGAAAGATTTTCTGTCATTACCTTCTACACGTATGCAAAGGATGTATTTACCGTTCAAGTAAATAGCTCCAGAATTAAAGGTTGCATTTATACCCATTGTCTCAATCAACAAAGGATTTTCTTCTTGTAATAAATTATACTTCCAAGTATACGGTACGTGTGCAGGCGTAATTATTGGATTCTCCCATCTGGCATAGAGTCCATTATTCTTGGCTTTCATTTTATTAGTAATTCCTATCGTCTTATTATAGTCCTCTACTAACTGTAGTCGTCTATTCTCATAAGAATCTATGGCCATATTATGTATCGATTTTAGGTGTTAATATTTTTGAATCCGTATCTAAAAATTGCTCAAACTTATCCTCACTCGGAAGATTATCTAAACCATGGTCTGGATAGTTTTCTATTTTGTCATACCAGAATATTTTTAAATATAGACTTGTAACTGCAACACAGATTGCAGCAACTCCCATCTTAGGGAAATCTTGGATAACTAAGAAAATCGGCATTGCCGTGAGGCTTGTCTGCCATAGGACACCGACCATACAATTAGTGATATCTCTTACGAATGATTTATTCTCTTTAAGTTCAGGAAAATCTACTAATAATGATTCATATACAGGCTTCCAGAATCCCCAAGGTCTTGTCTTCAGATAGAATTTCTTAAGTACCTCGGCGTCATCAGGTGGCTTCATATAAGTACCAATAATACATCCTGTAAATGAAATAGCCAAATTAATAGGGAATGCTTCTAAGGCTGTTAATTCTGTAAATACCAATGGCAATATAGCCGCAGCTAATATACCTCCCATCATACCCCAATAATATCCATTACCATTAAATCTCCACCAATACCACTTAAGTAGGTTAGCCGCAGCATAACCACCATAAAGTGCACTTACGAACCAATCTATGAGATCAGTCAGTGATGTCAAATACATGGCAAAAGTAATCCCTAAGAATACGACACCGATAGATGCTACATAAGATAACTTAATGAGCTTCTTTTCGGATGCATCTTTGTCTATATAATTTTTATAGATATCATTAACTAAGTAAGCTGGTGCAGTATTCACCGCTGCTGCGAATGAGGACATAAATGCAGCAAGAAGCCCTGCTAGCAATAAGCCCATAAGTCCCACCGGTATAAAATTCTTAATAGCAAAAGGCAGTATCATCTCAAAGTCAATCTGGTCACCCATCCCATTGAATTTCTCATTAAGAAATACCAATGCTAAAATAGCCAATCCAGTGATTAACATATATCGAGGAAAGAGCAGAACCACATTGACAAAAGCACTCATCTTAGATGCCTCCTTGGGTGTTCTTGCAGAAAGTATTCTCTGCATATCATAGTTAGGTGCAGGACCTGCAAGACTTTGCAATACTCCCTTTAATAATATCATCATGAAAAATGCTGTAAATAGCTGCCACCCATCGCTTTCTATTTGATTATTAGCAGAGGGGAGAATTGTAGACCAATCCAAATCGAGCTCCCACTTAAAAAAGATATTTGTCCAATTATCTGGGATGTACTTAGCTAACAATTCAGGCGATACTCTCGACATGGCTATACCTCCTATAATTAAACTTGCGACAGTCATAATGACATACTGCAGAACCTCAGTAAATACGACACTATACATCCCACCTTTGACGACATATAGCGTGGTCAAGAAGGTAATGATGAGACCATAATAGACCTCATTATAATATGCATCAGATGATAATTCCCAAGGCAAGAAAACTGTAGCAAATTTTCCGATGCCTATGAATCCATATGCCACGTAAGTAATCACCACTGCCACCGCAAATATGATAACAATTAAGTGTGCCAGTCTGGCTCCTTGCCCATTACCGAATCGGAATTTTATCCATTCGGCACCTGTCATAACGCCTGATCGCCTGAGCCAGATGGATAAGAAAATCATCAAAAATATCTGATTAAAGACAGGCCACATCCACGGTATCCAGACACTCTTAAGTCCATATACAAACAATAGCATAACCATCCACATGGTGCCACTTATATCGAACATTCCCGATGCATTAGAGAGCCCTAAATAATACCAAGGGATCTTATTACCACCGAGAAAATAACTGCTTGTGTCTTTAGAGGCTTTTTTAGATAGAAAGAACCCTATACCGACAGTTACTAATAAGTAAAAGGCAATAATTAAGGCATCTATGATATGCAGTTCCATATACGATAAGGTTGGTTATTGGTCGAATGTATATAAAGATAAAAAATAGGATAGGTTATCGAATATACCGAAGCTATTTTGTAAAAATAGATCAAGTATAATACCCTAAAGAAATTGGTTTGCAGATCTAAAAGATTCCAAACCAATTTCTCTTCGGTATAACCTATCCTAATATACCAAATGAAAAAACTATTTCAATACTATAGCGCCTTCTGGCGAGCCATCAGAGAAGTGTATGTCATCGACGTGTACTTCATATATATCTCCTTGAGGGTGTTCGTTAGAATTAAATCCAAATTTCAACAATTGGAAATCTGCCCAATCTGGACCCATACCCCACTTCCAATCTTCTATCTGAGACAATTGGATACTGAACTGCTTCCAATCTCCATTTATATCTGCATAATTACCTCCTGGATGCCAACCAGATTCTCCGTTGCTATCAGCAAAAGCTATTTCAAATAGCTGTGTGCTGCTATCGCTTGTACGAGCCCAAAAATTAAAGCATGGATCTACAAGTCCAGAAAAATCATTTGGCGTTTCATCATATAGATTTCCTGTCCATGTCCATCCCTCATTTATAACTTCTATTTCTACAGATAGATAACCATCTCCCTCAGCTGCATCGCCAGAGGCATATGCAGGAGTAGGCTTAGCATTCTCTTGCCATCCGTCTGGATTATCCGCAACAAATCCTGACGTAAATATTGAGTCTAACGGATTAGAAGTATCTTCAAAATCAAATGCTGTATACACTCTTGTATAAGCTGGTGGTGCTACTGCTGGATATGTAATGGCACCACTAGGCGCTCCATCGGTAAGTGTTATCAGATCTACATGGACTTCATATATATCGCCTTGAGCTTGAGCTTCACTATTGAATCCAAACTTCATAAATGAAAGCGTAGAAAAATTAATTCCATCTCCCCATTTCCAATCGTTAGTTGCATTTACCTCATCTAAATTAATACTGAACTGTTGCCATGTACCATTAATGTCACCATACACACCTCCAGGATGCCATCCTGATTCTCCAGAGTCATCAGTGAAAGCGATCTCAAATAATACAGGCTTAGCATTACTTGACCTTGCCCAGAAATTAAAGTGAGGACTCGATAACGCAGAAGCATCTATAGCCATATCGTCATAAAGATTACTCGTCCATGTCCATCCCTCATTTATAACTTCTATTTCATTAATAAAATAGAAGTCACCTTGCGCTGCATCTCCAGTGCCTAAGCTTGGAGTAGCTTTAGCATTCTCCTGCCACCCATCTGGATTATCAGGAGCATATCCTGTTGTGAAAATAGAATCTACTACAGGTTGATCCTCGAAATCAAAGTAAGTATAAAAATCTCCTTGGTCCATGACCATAGGATACTCTATAGCTCCATTCTCTGGTCCATCAGAAATATAAATATCATCAATATGGATCTCATAAATATCACCTTGCTCTTGACCTTCTGCATTAAACCCAAACTTTAAGAAAGAAAATGTAGCAGGATCTATCCCGTCTCCCCATTTCCATTCTTCATTCTGGTTAATTTTTGCGATGTTGATGCTGAATTGTTTCCAGTTACCATCTACTTCTGAATATACACCTCCTGGATGATATCCTGACTCTCCTGTAGCATCTACCATAGCGATCTCCATTAACGCTGGCTTACCATTACTAGAACGTACCCAGAAATTTAATGTCGGCTCTGCTAATGACGATAGATCTAATCCTGGAGTATCTTTAAACAAGTTACTAGTCCAAGTCCATCCTGCATTTAGAACCTCTATTTCGTTAATGAAATAATATTCTCCTTGTGCAGCATCACCACTACCCAAGCTCCCGATAGCTCTTGCATTCTCTTGCCATCCATCTGGATTATCAGGCGTATATCCTGTCGCGAATATGGAATCTATTATTGGTTGATTTTCAAAATCAAAAAATGTAAAAAATCCACTTGAAGGTCCAGTATTGTCACATAGAATATCATCAGGGTTAGCGAGACAGAAACATACGGGATCAAAATCAAACGAACAACACTGATCGTCATCTGGATTCTGCATACAGAAGCATTCTGGATTAGCCTCAAATGTGCAAACAATATTACATAGTGGATTATTAGGATTCTCAAGGCAGAAGCAATCTGGGTCCTGAGAATATGTGCATCCTATAACAGTCTCATCATCTTTACTACAAGAGTTAAAGAAAGATACTGTTAATAAAGCCGCTATAAAAAATAATATTTTAGAAATTTTCATAGTATATATTTTTAATAAAAAGTTGAGAGTATTTTTTTTTAATAACCTGCGTTTTGAGAAAGTCCCCAGTCTTCTAAATCTTTAGTAGGAATGGGAAATAGTGGAATAGGATTACCAGCGCTACCCATTACACTTACAGTATTCATAGCTGATACTACACGATCAGCATAATCGTTGTCATCAGGATCTGATTGATTAGTATAATTGTCTTTGATAGCATCTACATACCTACCAGTACGGACTAAGTCCATAAATCTTAAGGTCTCCATGCCTAATTCTCGCCTTCTTTCTAAGTAGATATAATCTAATAGGTCGACACCTCCTTGAGGTATGATAGAGTTGTCTAGAGGGCTGTAACCAGTCGGCTCATATCCATATATATTATCAGGATCATAGCCTTGCGGGAATGTACTGAAGCTTGCTCTATTCCTTATCTCTTCTAGGTTAGATACGGCTGTAGAGAAATCGCCAGTATGGTAAGCAGCCTCAGCATTCATAAGTATAATATCTGCGTATCTAAATTTTCTAAGATTAGCCTCTGATCCCTTCTGAGTATTCCATACTGCAGGATCTAAAATTGCTTTTCTGTGGTAGTAGCCAGTTTTATTTCTTTCGTTAGCGATGAGTTCTACACCGAAAGCAAATTCGCCTACAGCTATAGTGGTAGATGCTCTTCTAGGATCATTCGGTTCATAACTTTCGGCAAGAGAGACAGTAGGTGTATTAAAACCCCAGCCACCCATAAAAGATGGTGATTGAAATACCGTCCACATAGAACCTGTAGATGGCCCCCTCTCAAAATTATCTAAGCCATTATCTATTGCTTGAATTTCCCAAATAGACTCTACATTATTCTCACCTTCAAGTGACCATATAGAGGCATAATTATTTGCAAGTCTATAAGTGCCATATTCTCCTGAAATAATATCACCAGTCAAGGATTGCAGATCGTTCCAAGAATAATTACTTGCATTCTCAGTACCTATCTGATACATTATAGATCGTGCCAGATATGAAGCAGCTGCTCCACTTGTAGCGATTCCAGGCTGGACCTCACCTTTATCAGAAAGTATGTCTTTTGCAAAATTAAGATCGGAATCTACAAGACTATATACATCGCCGATACCTGCACGTGTAAAGGCCCTCGCATTGATCTCCTCAGAGCCGACTGGCTCTTCAAATACAGGAACACCACCATATATCGTTACTAAATGCAAGTAAGCATAAGCTCTAACGAATTTTGCTTCAGCTTCAAACTGACTGACGGTATTAGCATCTAGCGTAGAATTAGTTAAACTCGCCAGCACAACATTCGCTCTGTTAATGGCTACCCAATACTTACCCCACATTGTTCCGATATTTGCATTAGCGCCATTGGTATTAAATTCTTTAAGCCTCTGGATATCTACTTGATCTGCATCGGTAGATCCTTTCTCAGAATCATCACTGCATATGTCTCCGATGAGGAACTCATAGCTGTGTCCGCTAAATCCATTAGAAGAAGATTCTCCCCATGTAATTGCATCATACATACCGTTAAGTACTAATCGTGCTGAATTCTCATCCTTAAAAGCGCCATCAATTGTCTGCAGACCTCTCGGATCTTCTTCTAAGAAATCGGAGCATGACACGATGCTAAGCAATGTGCTTAAGAACAATATTCCTATTAAATATTTATTCATTTTATAATTTATTTATCTATGATTTAAAAACTAATGTTAGTACCTATTATGAATGTCTTAGCGACCGGATATACTCCATAGTCAACTCCAGGAGAAAATGAATCCCCAAAAGCAGCTCCTATTTCTGGATCTAAGCCAGAATAGTTAGTTACAGTAAGTAGGTTATCTGCGGAGATGTAGACACGGACTCTTGATATCTGAAAAGATGACAACAATGCCTCTGGTAATGTATATCCAAGCTGCACGTTACGAATTCTAAAAAACGATCCATCTTCAATAAATCTGTCGCTATATAAAGTGTTATCGTTAAGCTCTGTTGTTATTCTCGGTTCTGTATTAGAACTGCCCTCTCCATTCCATCTATTAATTCTATTAGATGCAAGATTAGATTCTAGAGGATTAGAATTTTGTAACCAGTAGCTTCTGATATTAGCAATTTCATTTCCCTGTGTGCCTAATATGGAGACACTTAGGTCAAAATTCAAATAGTCAAGATTAATATATCCTCCGTAAGTAAAATCAGGGATAGAACTTCCTTGATATACAAGATCATCTTCATCTATTTTTCCATCGAAGTTGGCATCTACATATCTTAGATCTCCTGGCTTAGCATTTCTTTGTAAGGGTCGAGCCTGAGCTCTTTGTCTCTCTCCAGAATCATCGATATAATATCCAAATACTTTACCATTATCGATCTCGATGTTACTAAGGGGATTACCTCTCGCATCTATAGGATTACCTTCAGCATTTAAGGCGATATGTCTTTCTACTTCTCCAGTATTCTGAAAGATGCCTTGGCTCTCTAATGCAAAGAATGACGCGAAGTCATGACCTACTAAAGTTCTTGTCGCAGCAAATCCTATCTTCTGAACTCTATCTCCTCCAGTAATGAAATCACCGCTACCTAAGTCAGTTACCTCATTATCTATTGCAGAGATATTACCTCCCACAGCAAAACCTACTTTGCCTATTCTGTTACGATACTCAGTTGTTACTTCTATTCCTTTGTTGACCATAGATGCAGCATTAGATGCAGCACCATTAGCTCCTGCAAATCCAGGTGTCGGGATCGAAGAAACTAAAAGATCATTGGTATTCTTTTTGAAAAAATCAGCACCAATGGTCAGCTTATCATCAAAAAATCCTGCATCAATACCAAAATTAAGCATTTCAGAAACCTCCCACTTTAAGTCTGTAGCTGGAAGTACATTAGGTGCTAGTCCCTGAGCTGGTGTCTGATTATCCAAGGCATAATTCCAGTTAGGTGATAGCAAAGCAAAAGTAGCGTAGTTACCTATAGGATCTTGATTACCTACACGTCCCCAGCCTGCTCTTAATTTTAACCGACTTACCAATCCTGATTCTGGAAAGAAGTCTTCGTTATGCGTACTCCAACCTGCTGAGAATGACGGGAAGGTGCCCCATCTATTACCTGGAGCAAACTTACTCGATCCATCTCTTCTCATCGTTGCCGTGATATAATATCTATTATTGTAAGAATAGTTGATTCTTCCAAAGTAAGAGAGTAAACTAAACTGCCCCTCGTTATCTGCACCAGTAAGTGAAGAAAGATCTCCACCTAAACTTATGTATCTCAAATCTTCATCCTCAGGGACATCTTGTATAGTCAATTGGTTAAACTGATCTAATCGCTGAAAAGCTTCGATACCCACCATTGTGTTGATATTATGGTTGCTCGTGGCTACGTCATAAGTAAGATAGTTAGAGCTTTGGAGTACTCTAAGATTACGTTCTTGTTCTGTTAGGCTTGATATATTTATAGACTCATTACTGGATAGCCTTGGAAAGAAATTACTATCTAAATTTCTACCTTCTACTACATTGACAACTGGAGTATAGAATGAGCCCGTCTGTCTTCGTTGGTCCAGAGTGATCTGAGAGTTTAGTTTTAGATTATCTGAGAATTTAACTTGAGATCTTAATGTACCTACATATCTATCCCAACTGTTATCATTAAATTGGGTCAGGTAGATACCTTTTGCGGGGTTAGGTAGATCTGTAAGACTTGTTCTATTCCAATCTCCCGTGACTATATCATATACAGGATTAATAGGATCTTTACTTAGAGAAGTCGCTAGTGCACCGAAGAATGGGTCTTCATTAAATGCTGAAGCCTTGTTCTTAGAATATCGGATATCCCCTCCTACATTTAACCACGACTTGACATCCATATTAGCACCAAAATTAAATTGGTATCGATTAGAATATGTCTCATTAACGATCCCTTCTTGATCGAAATATAGACCACCCATATTATAATTTACCTTCCCTTCTGTACCTCTTATATTAACAGAATGAGACATGATACTTGCTCTATCACGGAATACGACATCCTGCCAGTCAGTCCCTAACTCATCTAAGCCTAAGCCATCAGTAATCCATGACCTTTTAGAGTCTTCTATTACTGCATCAAGATTATTCTCTCCTTTAGATACAGCTTCGAGATACACTTCTGCATATTCCTGGGCATTCAGTAAATCGATAGTTTTATTAGGCGTCTGAGATCCCCCCCACGAATTAATTTCTATAACTGAATTTCCATCTTTATCGCCACCATTCTTAGTCGTTATTAAGATGACGCCATTGGCACCCCGAGATCCATATATCGCTGTAGCAGATGCATCTTTGAGTACTTCCATAGACTCTATCTGATCTGGACTTATATTAGATATATCGGAGGTAAAGAATCCATCTACCACAAACAGTGGTGAGGCATTCTGGAAAGACCCCACACCTCTTATCTGGATAGTAGATCCTTGCCCTGGAGCTCCAGAGTTAGCTTTTACAGTTAATCCTGCTACTTTACCCTGTAGATTTCTCGCAATGCCAGGCGATGCTATTTTTGCTATAGATTCTACATCTACGCTTGTCAGTGCTCCCGTGACATCACTCTTCTTAACTGCGCCATAGCCTACAACTACTATTTCTTCAAATACTTCAGAATTAGTAGATAGTGATATATTGTACGAATCCTTACCTTCTTCTATGACTACTTCCTGGGTCTTATAACCAATATAAGACAGCATTAATACAGAATTAGGACTAACAGCTAATGAGAAATATCCGTCTAAATCGGTGGTTGTGCCGATTTGCTCATTTCCTTGGACAATAACATTAACTCCTACAAGAGTTTCTCCAGATTCTTTATCGCTTACAATTCCAGATATTTGTTGCCCATTTAAAGAAAATGATAATAACAATAATAGTGTTTGTACGAATATTCTCATGTTTATTAGTTGAGTGCTTTTTTATTTTAATCGATACGCTACTTCCAAAATTTAATACCGTATTTTGAGATATTAAAGAATTGTAAACATAATTACTGCTTACTTAATATTAGGGGGGCTATTACTGCATTTTAAGGGGCAATTACTGCATTTTGCCACTTTGAGTGATTAAATCTTACAGTAATCATACTTTTATCTAATATTTCGATAGTAGATAACTGTAAAGATATAAATAAGATAAAATATAGATGAGAGGATTGTTGATGTTCTTATTACTTACTCTATTAATCAATGTTAAGAGTATTAGTCAAGAATTAAGTACAGTTTCTCTTAAATTAGAAGTTGAGATAGACAATAAAAATCATCTCGTCATTCTTATACAGAAAAACAACAGTGACACGATCGTCATTCCTCAAAGTCTACAAAGTGAGACGTATACTCCCATCTACACATCCAATGACAGACTGAGATTAAAAAGAAGAAATGGATCAATAATAAGCCTTGATATACCTTCATTAACCTGGAATACGGAGACAAAAGGGCTTCAAATAAAAGAGATAGAGCCACTAAATCAGTATACATCTAACAAAAGAACCCCATTAAGTCCATTTTCTAATAAAATACTTCTGCCTATTTATTTTATTCTAGGGTCCGCTATGATATATGGCCTAATCAGAATCATACTACTCAAAAATGAATACGACACCAAACTCAATGTAGAAAAGCTGGAAAGAGGAAAATTAGAGGAGATTAACCAAGTTAAGGTCAATTTCTATAATATGATATCCCATGAATTAAAGACCCCCTTGACACTAATAATAGGGCCTATACAGGAATTAAAAGAAGATGAAAACTCTGAAAAAAAAATGATTCTTCTTGACTATGTCGAGAAAAATGCCAGCAAGCTAAAAACACTCATCGATGAGATCTTAGATTACAAAAATCATGAATTCGAATATTTTGACCTGAATCTTGAGTTAAAATCATTCAATGATCTTATCCAAGAAATCTCACTTAACTTCAAGGATAATGCCGATAGAAATAGTATTGATTTAGCATTGGATATTAATCTAACTCAACCTTACATACATTTTGATTCTAAATTGATGGAACTTGTCCTAAATAATCTTATAGTTAATGCTTTAAAATTTGCGCCTATAAATAGTAGTATAGAAATTGTTGTGTGGGACGATTCCAATAATATAAATTTCTCAATATCAGACAGTGGACCAGGAATACCAGCTAAGGATATACACTTCATATTTAAGAAATACTATCAAGGTTCTAATAATCCTAATAAAGGAAATGGAATTGGACTTGCACTATCAAAGGAAATTGTGCAAAAACACTTAGGTAATATTAGCGTTGAGGTTAAAAATCGAAAGACAATATTTACATTTCAATTTCCTACAAATCTGGACGAACAATTGCCACAATATATTGACGATAACAGCTTACTGATAGATCAGATTAAGGGACTTAAAAAAGAAAACTCACTAGACAAGGACAAAACAATACTTATTGTAGATGATAATTTTGAAATAAGAACATATCTAAATCTACACTTACAGACGACATTCAACGTCATAGAATCTGAAAATGGCGAAGATGGCTATAACAAAGCCATAGAGCATGTCCCCGACCTAATTATATCAGATATAGCGATGCCAAAAATGGATGGTATCACTATGTGTAGTCATGTTAAGTCAAATTCAATTACGGACCATATACCCGTCATACTACTCACCGCAAGGACAAGAGATAAATATCTGAGAAGAAGTCTACTTAACGGTGCTGACGCCTATCTCACTAAGCCATTTGACATTCATATGCTCAGACAGAAAGTAGATAATTTATTAAATCAAATTGAAAAAATACAGAGAAAAGTAAACTCGGAAATCAACTCTGAAAAGGAGAATAATGTTGAAAATGTATCTGTAAATAAATTCGTGGCGGATTATTCAAAATTTGTAAAAGACAATTTTGAAAATCCTCTTTTCTCAACAGATTTGATCGCAGAAGCAATGAACCTCAGCTCGTCACAATGTTACAGAAAAATAAAATCCTTAACGGGTTTCACACCGAGTCAAATAATAAAAACGATTAAATTAGAAGAAGCTCATAAGCTCTTAACAAATTCTGATCTACCTATAAGCCAAATTCTAAGCAAACTTGGCTTAAGTGACCCTAAGTACTTTAGAAAAATTTTTAAAGAAAAGTATAATAAAACTCCAACTGAAGTACGAAAGTCCGCGACTTAGAGGGCCAAAAAAGGTCTAGTCCCATTTAATTTTCAAATGGTACTAATTTTTATAACAAGTACAGATAATGATAATTCTCTTTTACTTCGTACAGTAATTGTAGGCAGCCACCTCCTATTTATTAATTCCTACTGTAGCAGATACAAAAGGTAGTGCTATAAATGGCCCCGTATCACCAGTGAGTGGTCTTGCTAATCCGACATTGAGAGCATTACCCAACTCCTTAAAGTGGATCCTCAACCCTAATGAAGCTATACCGAAAGAATCAGCAAAGTCATTCTGTACAACCACCCAGTTCTCAGATATAAGACTGAGCTTACTGCCCATCCGTTTCATAAAAGAAAAAGTAAATGGGATGATCTCATCTGTAATGCCGCCATCAAAATTAAAACCAGCTCCTGCACCGAGTGTGAAGTTATTATTCCTTGATCCTACTGTCAGTGATCCACTTAAGAATCCAGCACCATTAAAATCATCACCCGGCAGAATTATAAAAGTACTACTCAGACCCAATGCTCCTTTCTGATTACCCAAAGGAACACTTAACTTAGGTGAAGCATACAGCAACGGCACCTGACTTGCAAACAACAAACTTGCAATCTCACCACCTACAGATATTGTAAAATTATCTGTCACACCATAAGAATAAGAGTTAGCGAAAACCCATATATTCTCATAGTAACTTTGTCCTTTCTTGAGAGAGTATCCTGATGGAAACAGGAAGTAGTGTGTGCTATTATGGAAGTCTACAGGATTGCCATTCTTATCAAAAATAATATTCCTGACATCATCTATATATCTGATCTTAGCTATAGAGGTTATAGGGACAGTCACACTACCCAATGATGCTGACTGTACAGAAATCTCATATTCTGTCTTATTAGATATAATACCATATATGACACTACCATCATCTAAGTCGAGAATTACTGCTTGACTCACAGGCCCACTGAGCTCTACCTGGGACAGACAGTCTGAAGAGAAATAAAGAGATATAAGTAAGATAAAGAAAAACTGATGTTTCATAAATAATGATATTATGACGTTAAATTATAATATTTTATTGAGTAAAATCTTTATTGGGTCACTTTCATTTCAAATTGCATAAATTGCAGCTATAATAAAGAGTATAATGGAAATAAAATTTGCGGGAGCAGCTAGAATGGTAACAGGGAGTGCACATTTATTAACACTAGCTAATGGCTATAGGATATTAATGGATTGTGGCTTAGCACAGGGTAAAGGAAAAGATATATGGGATATCAATAACACATGGCACTTTGACCCTAAGAGTGTAGATGCTGTTATCTTGTCACATGCACATATAGATCACAGCGGACGTATCCCACAATTAGTCAAAGAAGGGTTCGTAGGACCTATCCACTGCACACATGCGACAAGAAGTCTCTGTGCAATTATGCTGGCTGATTCTGCTAAGATCCAAGAGAGAGATGTACAATGGTACAACGAGAAACTCCGTAAAAAAAGAAGAAAGAAATCAAGTCAATTCAGAGTTCCATTATACAATGTCGAAGACGTCACTCCAGCGATGGAAGTTTTTGAAGGGCACCCCTATGAGAAATGGTTCCGCTTAACTAAAGGCGTCTATGTGCTCTTTCGAGATCAGGGTCATATACTGGGTAGTGCCAGCATCACACTTAGAATTAAACAAAAAAATAAATGGGTTTACTTTGGATTTACAGGTGATATCGGAAGACCCGATAGACCGATCCTCAGAGACCCTATACAGATGCCTCCATGTGACTACCTCATATGCGAGTCTACTTATGGTGATAGAGACCATGAGACAGGACCACAACAGTCAGATCGCTTCTTAGAGATTGTTAAGGAAGCTTGCATAGAAAGAAAAGGAAAATTAATTATTCCTGCCTTCAGTATAGGGCGTACACAAGAGATCGTACACACCTTAGATAGATTAGAATCTGCAGGACTCTTACCAGATATACCCGTCTATGTAGATAGCCCGCTTGCCGTTAATGCAACAAGTATATACGGTACACATCCTGAATGCTATGATGACGATCTCAATGACTATATGCTGACCGATCCTGATCCGTTTGGATTTAACAGCCTCAAGTATATACGTGACGTCAATGAATCTAAAAACCTCAACCAATCTAAGAAACCATGCATCATAATCAGCTCAAGTGGTATGATGAATGCTGGTAGAGTAAAGCACCACTTATATAACAACATAGAAAATGCTGCTAACACTATATTGATCGTTGGTTATTGCTCACCTGATACTCCAGGTGGTATTCTTAAGACAGGTGTCGATGAGATTAAGCTATTCGGAGATTTAAAAAAAGTAAGAGCTACTATCAAAACTATGGATTCTTTCTCTGCTCATGCAGACAGAACTGAGATGGTCAACTTCCTCTCTAACCAGAAAGATAGACTAAAGAAAATATTTCTCGTTCATGGAGAATATAAGCCACAAATCAAATTTAAAAAGTACCTGAAAGATTCAGGATTTGGTAAAGTGTCTATTCCAGAATTAGGGCAGGAATTTGATATTAAGTAAGGAGTGTTTTATAGGGAATAAGGGTGTAAAGGTGTAAGGGTGCAAAGGTGCAAAGGTGTAAAGGTGTAAAGGTGTAAAGGTGTAAAGGTGTAAAGGTATAAAGGTATAAAGGTGTAAGGGTGTAAGGGTGTAAAGGTGTAAGGGTATAAAGATTAGTGAAGAGTTATGGGTTATGAGTTGTCCGTTGTCCGTCCCTGATATAGGTTGAACGTTTTACACTAACAAATAAGAATGAAAAGAACTTGGGAGTTATTATCTTAAAAAGATGCGACCAACTGCTTGAGATATTCTGTACACTTTATAAGTCTGGTACCATACCATGAGAATACCTCTCCATCTACTAAAACCACTTTAGTCTGAGGCAGTTTAGATTGAAAATCCTTAATGTGTTTTTCTTTGAATGGGAATGGCTCTGAACTCAAAAGCAAAAGTTCTGGAGCCATAGATATTATCTTTTTCATATCGATAGTAGGATATCTCTTCTCCCCTATCATTCTATTACTAATTCCACACAAGTCCATCACGCTATGTATGTAGGTGTCATCTCCTATTGTCATCAGCGGGTCTTTCCAGATCAAATAAATAGCTGACTTATCCTTACTTGCGATCTTTATACTATCCAAAGATCTTTTATATTTATCTATCAGAATATTACCTGCATTCAGTCTGTCGGTCAGCTCAGCGACTACGGATATAAGTTCTATATTCTCTTCTACAGTTTTTATATCTGTGACATATACATTGTGATTTTTAGATAAAGTCTCTATTTGCTCTCTTACATTTTCTTCCTTATTGGATATTATAAGATCAGGATTGAGGCTTATAATTTTATCGATATTGAGTGTTTTCGTTCCGCCTATTCTTTCTTTTGACTTGTACCATGATTCGGGATGTACACAGAATTTTGTTATACCGACGACTTCATCATCTAAGCCAAGGTCATAGAGTAATTCCGTTATCGAAGGGACAGTACTAATTATTTTCACAGAAAAAATTTATTGTATTAATGCTAATAATTACATCTCATAAAGGTAGATTAATGATAGTCAATCATAGTAAAAAAAATAACAATCTTATAAGGGCTGATATAATTTTAATCTTCTGAGTTAATCTGAGCTTACTCTCAATATAACGCATAAAAATAGCTATCGAACAAAACTGCTTGATAGCTTTTAAACAAACCAACTTCTAACTAAATATTTCTTTTCTTAAGATGCAATCCCGATGTTGAATTCAAAGATCTCACCTTGCGCTCTGAAGCTATATCTACCAGCTTCTATATCATTAATATCAATGACCACGTCTTTAGCTTTCTCACGGCCACTTAAGTAAATATTGCCTTTTACATCTGTAAGGAACCAACTATACTTATCTGTCTTTGACCTATTGGATATTACTAATTCTCCTGTGTTTAAATTTGGATTGACCATCAAAGGTCTTTTGTTATCTAATTCTCTCATTTCCATCGCTTTTTCATTTAATTTTCTACTTATTATATGTCTTAATGTGCCAAATGGTTGCATCAAAAAGTATATTTTTTAATAAAACGTTACTCATTCATCTTTCGTCCCTCTGATCAGCTACAAAACTTTGTTTTATTATAAAGTAAAAACTACGAGTGGACTTTTGGATTTGGATTTCGTTTATTAGATTTTTTTAAAAAAAATAAAAACGCAGCTACAATACTGACGTATCGTGTTATCTACATCACATATAATCATTTATTTCTATAGCCTTAATGATCTTGTAATTATAAACACTTAAGCTACAAATTCTTTCAACCGTGGCTGATCCATCCCACCGTAAAAATCATATCTCTGCACTATAAAAGAAGATGATTAGTCGAAATTTTATTATACACATCTAATATTTAGCTATATTTCAATATAAATACGATAAACAATGAAAAGACCTGTCTGGGCTATAATAGTTGGAATAATAATGTTGCTTTTTGGAGGATGTGGAGGTATTAATAGAGCAACTGAATTAATGCTTCCTAATATCAACGATATCGTAAATGAATCGATGAATGGAGCTAAAATTAAGATAGAAGATGATACGTATCAAGATGCAAATGATACCCTCAAACAAAAAAAAACCGTAAAAATTAAAGATCTCTCGGATGGAGATAAGAAAGCATTGGAGATGTTGTCAGATTCAATTATTCTCGATGGAGATAACAACGTAGATATGGAAAGTACTATAAAAGAATCTTTCTACATATCAGAATATAGACAAACCTGGATTAAGCGTTTTGCATATATGGGATTATTGATAGCCGTATTATTTCTTATCGGTGGAATTATGTTATTGGGCGCTAAGAAATACACAATCCCAGTTGTACTTACCGCCTTAGTTTTAAGTTTAGCAGCTAATATATTTCAGATTGTTATATACACAGCAGATAAGGACAGTGGTTATTTTATGAATTCATGGGGCAATATAGGCTTCTACGTAAGCCTTGCCTTTGATATATTATTAATAATACTTGTAATGGTATTAGATAAGTCTTACTTCGGACCTACAGTCGTGATTGAAGATTATTACGACTAATTCATGTTGGACTGAAGGCTATACTCCTATTAACTGAGCATAGTAACCCTTAAGTTTGGTTAGTTTTACACTATTCAGAAATGAAGAGTATGCCAGATACGTCAGCAAAAATCTGATGTCTTTCATCCACGGAGGTAGATACTTAGGCGGACTTATAAGTCCCCTTTTTTTTAATTTAATCATGACATCGATATCTTTTAGATCCATTTTTCCAGCGAATAATAATGGTAATAACTCCGCTTTCCCAGAAGAGACTACAACTCTGAGAAAATTATGAACTCTCAACAGTCCATCTAAGTAGACCATGTCTTTTGTAAATGGTGCACCACCAGTAATCACACCCCCTCGGAATATGCGTCTGGCACTTTCGTATGCATTATCCTTATCTACTATTCTTGCTAAGTAATATCTATACACTTCTATAAAATCTGCACCATCTACCGCCATCTGTATAGCTACAACTCTATCCGATAATCTTCTTAATCTCTCTAAGTCAATATGTCCTGTTATGAATTCTGCAAATACCGCCAAGCCTTCTTGCGTCTTAGTAGTACCAGGGTGGCTAGCTTGTAGAATCTTAATATGCTTCTGATTGTGCCCATTTATAGAAGTAGCGACATGTATAAATGCCTCATGGTGGACTAGCTGATCTATATCATTATCATCGAACATTGCCGTAGATCTTATACGTATCCTACGCCTACCAGCTATCACCTTTGATGATACATCATCATCTATAACAATGGCGGGTGCATCCTTACCGAACATCTCATTTACTTCTCGAAGCAGACGATCAGCTATATCTTGAGAGGTGTATATCTCAGGAAAATTAGCTTCGATATTAAGATCACTAATATTCTGATACATCTCCTCAAAAAATAATGCTAAGTCCAGAGAATGCGTCTCGCCATCTGGTAGTAGATCCTTAGGTGTACCGTATAGCTTCGTAGAGTTAGTATAAAAATCTGGCGTACCCATCGTCGACAGCATACGAGCCCCGTACTCTAGCTTATCAGCAATCCTATGTCCCCAGTTGTAAAATGGGCTTGATACATCCACCATAGATCTAGCTATCTCCACATGCCTCAATGTCTCAGACGGATCATATTGAGGATATACAACAGAAGGAAGTACTTGAGCATCTTGATCAAAGAATTGCTGCTTTATATCTAAACTCCAACTGACAGAACGCAAGATTCTAATAGACTTAGAAGCTTTATAGAGCGTGTCACTTAGTGCTATAATTTCTTTATTCTCGATAACTGATAATTTCTATGGACAAATATACTCAAAGTGGATATTATAAAAATAGCTAAGGCCGAGATTGCCACTTCCCAGAATCAAAAGTTCATACTTATTAAATACACTTTAGTCAATCTATATTCTTCTTAGCGACTCCAAAAACTTCATTATGTACAAGAGTAACAGCTTTCTTCATATGGCTTTTATCTACCACTAATGATATATGTTCTCCACTGATACTGTTACTTATCAAGTACATCCATATTCCATTATGCCTAAGAGCACTGATGGCTTTCTCAAGTGCATAATTATGTCTTCCTATAATGGATACGATACCAATTTCATTATTGATTCTAATACTTGATATTTGATTTAACCTTAGTTCATTATGGAATTCTTCATCTAATACTAATGCAGTATTCTTAATATCTGCAGAAGATATGACAAAGCCGATCCCCCTTTCTGATGAAGCTTGAGAAATCATCTTTACACTAATTTCCTTTTTTCTTAGCGCTGCGAATATTCTGGCATCGATACCTACCTTCTCAGCGAGATCAGTTCCTTCTATCGCTACCATCGCGACATCATTTATCATTGTTACAGCTTTGATACCGATGTCACCTCCTTTATTATTAATTATCGTCCCAGGATCATCAGGGTCCAATGTACTTTTTATGACCAGAGGAATCTTAGACTGCATCAAGGGTAGAATAGTTTTTGGATGTAATAAGTTTACACCAAAATTAGCCATCTCATTTGCCTCCCTATAACTCATAGTCTTAATCTGCACGGCGTTGCTTACGATACTTGGATTAGAGCTATAGACACCTTTGACATCAGTCCAGTTCTGCACCTCTTTAGCTTGTATAAAGCTCGCTATAAGCGTTGCAGAATAATTACTGCCATTCCTACCTAAGGTAACCGTTCTGCCTTGCTCGCTACTTGCTATAAATCCGGTTATTACAGGAATCGTATCTTCTGGAATATCAGCAAAAACCTTCTGTGTCGCCGACCGACTCTTATCCATATTTACTTCAAACTGATCATAGATTTTATCTGTATGGATAATTCTTGTTGCATCGATAAATGCACTTTTTAATCCTTGCTTAGTGAGCATATCTGCTATACACTTAGCACTTATCAATTCTCCAAACGAAACAACTCTATCGTAAGCGAATTCATTATCTTCTCTTAATAACTTTATAGCATTAAGTACATCTGACAACTCATTAAGATCGGTAGATATATCAAATGTCAGATGATCATCCTCTAAGTAGGATTTCAAATTATCTAACTCACCACTATAATCTAATCCTTGCTTAGCTAAATCGTATAGAGCAATCAATAAGTCGGTACTCTTACCTCTGGCAGAAACGACAAGCGTTATAGGATCTTTCAGATATGCTTTCTTAATAATATCTGAGACATTATTCAGATTCTCTTTGCCATACAATGATGTCCCTCCAAATTTTATAACGACCCTTCTATCCTTTTGTAGATTGCTATTGTTACTACTATAAAAATGTCTGATATTATGTGTGATCTTATCGACCTCTTTAAGGAATCCATCATGCCCATACTTGGACTGACATTCTTTGAATATAGCACTAGGAATATGCTCTGATAGGAACTTCTGAAATCTTACAGGCACAAGCGTATCTGTCGTAAACCCAATAACCAAAGTAGGAATTGTTATCTGCTGTAGCGCCTTGACTTGGCCTCCTCTATTACGTCCGAGGTTATGAGAATCTATACACTTGGTAAGATAATAGTATGAAAGTGCATTGAATGATTTTACAAATTTGTCACCCTGATAGTTAATATATGATGACGCCTTAAAGTTATCTAATGTCGCATCATCATCAGTCTGATTATCTATGAGTTCTTGGCTTGTTCTATAAGTTAACATCGCAATAGCCCTCGCAGCCTTCATACCTGCGAGACCACCTTCTGCATCTCCGAATGTACTGTCCGTCTGCAAGGCAATACGCTGCGACTCATGTATAGCGATGCCCCATGCTGACTCTTTGGCACTAGTCGCAAGCAGTATAAGATGATCTACCTGTCCCGTATAACTATAAGAAAACTCTAAAGCTTGGTATCCTCCAAAAGAGCCTCCAATAGCAGTATGTATATGTGAAATCCCTAACTCAGATAGAAGTAACATATGAGCTGCAACCACGTCTCTTATTGTAAAATAAGGGAAGTTAAGATCTATAGGTTTAGAAGTACCAAAGGGAGACCCTAATGCATTAGCACAGATAATAAAATAATCTTGAGCATTATAGATACCGTCATCACCAAACAATCCTGGCCACCATCTCATTACATCGGAATCTCCCGATATCGCATGAAAAACTAATATGACATTGTCCCTATCAGTATTAATCTGACCGAATGTGTGGTAGGCAATGTTTAGATTATCTATAGACTCTCCAGACTCTAAATAGAAGGTCTCTTTGTGATTATATAGCTCCATATTCTACCTGATTTTATTCAATGCATTATCTATATCTGCGATCAGATCATCCCTATGTTCTAATCCTACAGAGAGTCGAATATAACTGATCGTGATGCCCATTTTCTCCTGATCTTCTAAGCTCAACTTAGAATGCGTCGTAGAAGATGGATGTGTCGCAATACTTCTCGCATCACCGAGATTTGCCGTAAGGCTATGTACCTTCAGAGCATTGAGAAACTTCTTTCCTTCTTCTAAGCCACCATTAATCTCAAATCCAACAAGGCCTCCACCTAGTCGCATCTGCATGCGAGCAAGTTCATACTGAGGGTGAGATTCCAGAAATGGGTATGTTACATTATGTACTCTACTATCTTTCTCCAGCCATTCGGCTATAGCCATAGCGTTATCACAATGTCGATCCATCCTCATCGCTAATGTCTCGATACTCTTAGAAAGCACCCACGCATTAAATGGAGAAAGGCATGCACCTGTCCGTCTAATAAAATCATAACAAATACTCACCACTTCAGAACGACCTACGATAGCACCACCTAATACTCTACCCTGACCATCTATATACTTAGTCGCAGAATGGATGACAAGATCAGCGCCAAAATCTCCTGGCCTCTGTATGTAAGGTGTCGCAAAGCAATTATCTACAAAAAAAAGAATACCAGCGTCCCTACACACCTTATTGACATGTGTCATATCTGCAATCTTGAGGGTTGGATTAGAGGGTGTTTCGAGATATACAATTTTGGTATTCTCTCTTACCGCCTCACTCCATGCATTATTATCTTCTACATCTACAAGTGTATGTGTGACACCCATCTTAGGTAATATCTGTGTAATGATATATTGTGCATTCCCGAATATATCCTTAGAAGCCAGGATATGATCTCCTTGCTGTAGGTGAGCGACAAAGCTTGTATATACAGCAGCCATACCTGATGCTGTAGATACCCCTGCCTCACATCCTTCTAATAGACACAACTTATCCACAAATTCTGCTGTATTGGGATTAGAGAATCTTGAGTATAAGTTACCTTCTTCTTCTCCTTTAAATAGAGCTGCGCCTTGCTCTGCATTATCGAATACAAAACTTGATGTAAGGTAAAGTGGTGTAGAATGCTCACGGTTATGAGTCCTCTTTGATTGTGTACGTATAGCTTGTGTTTCAAAATGATGCTTATCCATAAATTGAAGTTTTAATATTATCAAAAAAATGGATAGCGGGACAATGAATATTGTCTCCTATGATCTCATCTTACTCTTACTAAAAGAGTTAGGAATTAGCACCTTTTCCACATGCAGATGGTTGCTAAGGTTTCTAAGGGCCTGTCCCTCCACCTTTCTTGATAAGTAATTATTGTAATGAACTTGTAACTACAAAACTAATTGAATTATATACAAAGCATATGCTAATACCATTTAAATATTAGAATGTCGGTTATATTATAATAAAATTAGTCAATCTCTGCGTTAAAAATACTCATCATAGCTACGGCTATGATTGCGTTTTTTGCCTTAACCTTAACAAATTCTCTTCTATAATCTTTTCCGACACCTTAAAATTTAAATGGTATAACAACAATTAAAATTAACTTAAAACCTAAAATAGCTCAATAGGCTTAATAGAACAGAGGTTACTATACGAGTTATTGATTTTAATAACAGTAACTTTATCCATCAGGCAATAGGCGTCTTGGTGTATGATTTACCTTAGTTGAGTTAGTATGCTTTGGCAGCATACGAGTCCCTTACTCCAACTCATCAGATATAATTTCTTTATTCAATATATCAGATATTTTCTTCTAGCGAACATTCTGAAAGTGGATAGTTATAAAGTTGCACCGAATATCCTATTGACGGATATTGCATAAGTATTTACAAAGAACAAATCGGCCATGTGTCTTTCATATGATACATAAGATTCATTCTATCATTATTATATCAAACAACCGAATTTCAAATTACATTTCCAATAATAAGATTGAGTATAAAAATCAAAAGAGACCATCTCAACTGGTGTGAAATGGTCTCTAATCTAAACAAGCAGTCAGTTAATTACCTTTTTATTATTCAAATAATGTCAATTGATTCTTAGCATCTTCATAGTATGTATGTCCACGATCTGATGCTATTTTATTTAACCATTTCATAGTGGTATCATTTCCATCCTCTAAACTCAATGCTGCTTGAGCCATGATGATCTCTGCCTCGTCCCTTATTCCTTTGTCAGAAGATTTTACCACTTTATTAAGTCTATCGATAGAGTTTGCATATTTACCTACGTAAAAATCTTGTATTGCTATCTGTAGTATAACTTCTTCATTAGTGGGATTCATAGCATTTAATTCCAGGAGTGCTTTTTTTGATTCTGCATACTTTCCTATTACACTTAGGTTAATGGCTTGGCTGAGAGAATCTCTGAAAGTAGGTGACTTATCTTCGTCCCCCCCTCCTCTTAGAGAATACTTTCCTAATTTTTGCTTTTGCATCATATTGATACTTGCTATATGGTCTTTAGGAGAAAAAGTCTTCTCTACTTTCGGAGCTGAATTCTTACAGCAAATCATACAAATAGAAAATGCTACCATTAGACATATTGTACCGAGGTTCGTTATTATTTTATTCTTTTTCATAGTAATAGATTTATTCTGATTAGATAATTGATAATTAAATTATGTTATTTGATTATTAGTCAATAAGAATTTCTAATTGTGATCACTTATTGATATTTATTTTTTAAAATTTCTTTCGCCATTATTGCATACTTATGATTGTGGGTTTCTGAAAGCTTGATCAATAGTGATTTTGCTTGATCATCTGCTGCTTCTTTTATGTAAAGCTGAGCAAGCAGCATTTCTGCTTCTTCGCGTATAGAATCATCCTCTGATGAGAGAAGTATTTTAATATTTCTTTCTGCCCCTTGATAATTACCTATCATAAATTCATCTATCCCAAGATGTAGATTAACCAACTCATGTCGATCTCCATATCCTAAAAGTGGCCTCAATAGCTCTTTAGACTTCGTATAATCCTCTTGCAAAGAAAGATCTATTCCCTGCTTTAAAGAATCGATGTATGAATCCGAAATAGCAGCACCTCTTACAGATAGCTTGCCCAGGCTCTCGGACTGGTAATCCTCTATCATGGCCAGGTAGCCAGAGTTGTAGTCATCACTACTATTATTATAGATACTATTAAGTCCTATTGCTACAACTGCAAAAACTGCAGCAATAGAAATAAGTTTCTTAATACTAATACGCCTCACAGGTGTAGAATTAGTATTCTCTGTAGCTCGTATATCACTTTTAATATGATGCTTCTCATTTTCGATTAAGGCTTTGCGTATATGTAGTTCATATTCAAACTCTTCATATTCTTGAGTTCTTAAGGTATCTCGAATAATATCTTTTAGCTTTAGCTTATCCTGTATGCTACCATCTGAAACGAAATACTTTTCTTTTAACTCATGAATTTTTATTGCTCGATCGTCCATAACTTTTATTTAGTCATACTATTTTTTAATTTTTTGATGCAGCGGCTTTTCTTCTGCCTTATAAAATCATAACTGATACCCATCTCTGTACTCAGATGCTTAAGATCCATTCCTTTAAAATAAAAGGATCTCAAAAGTGTCTTACATTTCTCATCTAAGGCTTCTAATTTAAAAGTCAATTCCTTTATTCTTTCCGAATCATAAGTTGTATCATCATTCTCATCGACGACTATTTCTAATTCTGAAATATCTTCAGTCCATGGTTTTCGTTTTTTAGAATGATTAAAAAACTTGTACTTAGCTATTGTGTTTATATACGTACTCAACTTCGATTCTCCTCTAAATTTTCCTCGTTTCACATTTACAACGAAAGATAAAAAAGCTTCTTGAAATATATCTTCTGCAACATTATCCGCCCCCAATTGCTGCAGAGAATATAGACAGCCTTTCTTATACTTATGATAAAGTCCATTGATAATACTATTATCATCTGCTATTAAATGTTGGATAATGTGCTCTTCATCGATGATGGTTTGCATATAGGTGTATTATAATTAATAATTGTGATCATTAAATACGAAAATTAATATTCTACATGGACAGATAGTCTTCTAGATTATATTTTTCTTATGAGTAAACATAGCTTAATCAAGATATAATATCTTAATATTTCAGAAAAAAATTAGAAAAAATAATAGCAGCAGTGATCACAATTAAATCTAATCTATAACTAAGCGGTGGCAGTATGAAGTACATTTTATAGCTTTGAGGTATTCTGATTTTCTAAAAGGTAGTAGCTAATAGAGCAGAATCAATCAAAGCACCTACATGCTTACGGATCTAATATCATACTGCTCAATCTTCCATCATTGCAAATGTGGCAGGATGTATAAGCTAAATCTACTATATTCCTTTTTTATAATAAAACTGACTATGAATAAATCGAATTCCGCTCATTTAATGATCATTCTCATCGTATTCCTTTCTACTATCCTAAAGCTATCCTCACAATCTGAGTACTGTACAGATAATACTAAAACAAGTTTTGATATACATATGAATTTCTCACGCATGACAAGTGAGACGATAGCTCAGAAGCTTGATTCTCTGTACTCTATAACAGACACCACTTGCTCTAAAGCTATGATATACTTAAATACCGTTAAAGGACGTCATATAAAAAAAAGTGGTCAACTCGACAGTGCATTGCATTTTTATAATATAGCCCAATACCATGCAGATAAAATTAATTATGTAAAAGAGCAAAAGAATATAGCCAACTTAAAATCCACAATACTTAGCACTGAAGACAAGTATAATGATGCGATAGACCTACTGCGCAAAGCTATAAATATTCCATGTCATCCTGATAGCCTTAGTTGCCTCAAGACAAGTGTGAAACTGATGTTAAATGCAGCAGTCAACCTAAGATTTGTAGATAAATATGAGGAGGCTATACAACAGTTTGATACAGTTAGAATCTTAATGGATAAGTGGAATATCCAAGATTCTATGTGGAAAGTAGTCATCTATAATGGGATGGGGACTATATATGAAATGGAATTAGATGATGACCGAAGTGCTGTTGTTTCCTTTAAAAACGCTCTTAAACACTGTCCTCACAATCATCCTGCAAGATTCTCATTACAGAATAACATCGGTAATGCATATTTCGAATTAAATGAGATAGATAGTGCTATATTCTATCTTAATCTAACAATATCCAATACAACGATACCCAAATATCTTATCAATGCAAACACAGGATTAGGTGACATATCCTTTAAAAATAAAGAATACGACAATGCTATAAAAGCATATGAAAAAGCTCTAAAATATGGAGAGACTGCTGGTAATATCAGACTTACTAATCACGTCAAATCACTATTATGCAGAACTTATTATGAGAAAGGAGAATATCGAAAGGCCAAAAAATTAGTAGATAGTGTACTCTCACTTTACGAATCGAAAGATAACTATCTCAATAAAACAGAATTTCATCAAATCAAAAGACTACAACTACTTTGTCAAGCTCAAATAATGGATAGAAGCTATGGCAAAGATTTAGACTTGCACCTAACCAAGATTGATAGTATCAATGATGCAGAACGAGTAGAGAAGCTCAATTCTTCTATAGCCAGATTTGAAAAGAAAATTACTGAAGACTCACTTAGAATTACAAAATATGAATTGGATCAAGCTCACTTGCAAGCGAGTAATCAGCGATTAGGTATTACGAGTTTGGCCTTTGGGCTTATGGCAGCTCTCCTATTGATTACATTACTATATAGATCCTATAAGAAACAACAGGTTAGAAACGAAGCTTTAGTATTTAAGCAAAATGAATTAAATATAATCAATACCAGCCTTACCAAGAGACTCAGTCAGCTAACCTTAGAGCATAGAACAAAACCGGTAGAAAATATTACACAAATCGAAGTCCCAGTACTTAATAGAAAGTATATTGTCAGAACAGAGCTCGTGACACACCTCAAAGCTGAAAATAATGGCTGCCGGATCTACATGGAGGATCAATCTATATGGACAGAACTCAGCCTTAAGCAAGTTAGCCTCAGATTGCCAGCTACCATTTTTGTAAAAATATTCCGGAGCACTACGGTCAATATTAATTTCATAGAATGGGTCAATCATGCATCGCTGAAGCTCACAAGTGGAGAAGAACTCAAAATAGGTAGAAGCTATAAATCTGAAATATTAAGCCGCTTCAATTAAGCTAAATATCCATGAATTAAAGCGTCAAAATTGGGGTAGCAAAAAATATTACAGAAATGAATCTTCTACATCTAAACTGCAAAATCCCCAGAAATAGGGAGGTCACATGCAGTTCACCCGTTCCTGAGTGCAGTTCACCATAATTAGGGTCTGTTTTTGGGTAACGTGATGGCATCATGATATATTAGCCTAACCTCCAATCACAATCAATCAGAAAACATCTGTCACTATTAAAAAAGGATCAGATGAATAGAAATAGAATGCCCCTTTCAGATACTTCTCACGATGAGAATACACTTACGAATGCAATCAATCCAAGTAATTACAGAATCCCAGAACAAACAACAAGCCAAATAATATTTGGTGTACTAATTTGTGTACTACTAAGTAATATCTCAGTAGCTCAAAATCAATTAGATATACAGACATCAGGGACATTAACGACTGCATTTTTAAAAAATGATAACCCCAATTATGGGACAATATTGCGGTATAGGAATAATGCCAATCAATATGCCAGTATGTCACTAACAGGTACTGGGCTCGGCAGCGAGTTCTGGATAGAAAATCAGTTCAATGTCTATCGCTGGTATTTGTCAAATGGAACAGAAAGAATGGCATTATTAAATAATGCTGTAGGTGCAGGACTAACAGTGGGATCACCAACCCTACCTGCATATTCTAATATATATGGATATCAATCTACCGCTCCAGGTGGATTGACAGGTGTTGTACGAGGAGAATATGGAGGAGGTAACTCCGATCAGTCAGGCGTATTTGGCATGAATCAGATCAATGAGGGATGGGGCACAGGCGTAAGAGGCATAGGTGGTAAGAAAGGCGTAGAAGCTCTCGTCAATCTGGGCACCGGAAATACAACTTATTACGGCTTATTTGCTAAAGCTACTACTACAGGCTCAGGAATAAGCTATAGCGTCTACGCGGAAGAGGGGACAGAATCAGGCGGTGCTAATGCACTCGCAGGTATGTTCGATGGAGATGTTACCATAACAGGAACTCTAATCAACCCATCAGACAAGAAACTAAAAATAAATATCACATCAGCAGCGACAGTCCTTCCCTTAATCAATCTCCTGCATGTCAGATCATACAATTACGATACAGATTCTTACCCCCATATCCATCTACCTCAAGGACGTAGAATTGGTCTTATAGCACAGAATGTGCAATCTGTATTTCCTCATCTCGTAGAAAAGCAGGTTCTCGTCAAAGAAGATATAGCTGATACAGAATCTTACACGCCTAATACTGATGCATCCGTAGCTCGAACCAAAATTATCAAATTACGAAATGCAATAGCAAAACTTAGCCCTACAGATGATGCTTACAAAAACTTAAGCAACCAGCTCTCACAACTTACTATCGATTACAAATCATTAGACCCAGGCAGCAGCCAGGAAGACCAAAGCAAGAGTGATTCTAATTCTACCACTTACAAAGAAGAATTCTTAGGTGTCAATTACATAGAGCTCATACCTATCCTCATACAAGGAATGCAAGAACTATCAGCTCAGAATGAAGCACTGACTCAAGAACTAAAAGATCTAAAAGCTAAAGTAGAAGCTCAAAATTAAAATTAAAATTAAAATCATAGATCACAAATGCCTACCCTTATGACACTACTATCATAAGAGCAACAATTAAATCTTAGAAAAAAATTATCATAATAAACACCTTCAAAACATGTACGACAACCACTCCCCCGCCCTCACCGATAGAGAAATAGAAATCTTAGAACTTCTCGCTCAAGGCCATACACTGGCCAACATAGCAGAACAACTACATCTATCCTTAGAGACTATCCGCTCTCATAAGAAAAACATCTACAGTAAGCTGGATATCAACAACGGTATCCAGCTCGGTATGTGGATAGAAAAACATCTTATTGTTAATCAACTTAAAATTGCGTAGGGTATGAGAAAGATAATATACACATTGATTATAGGATTTATTGGTTTTGGGTCTTTTGGGCAGAATTGTAATACTGCTGGATTACCTTATTCTGGTGACATAACTCCGACTAATTGTGATGGTTCATTTGATCAATTTTACATGGCTGATGATGCATCTTACTCAATTCTAAATGCTACTTATGGAAATAATTACTCTTTTACTACATCTGGCTATTCAGAGTTGTATATAGAAATATATGATAGTTCATCAAACTATATAACCGATCTTAACATTACTTACGATTGGTATACCGGATTATTGGATACTGTTTCATGGGCACCATCGACAAATGATATTTTTACAATAAAAGTATATGATGCCTATACTTGTGTCTCATCTGGATATGGATTTTTCTTAGACCTTGAAACAGCCTGTAATTTTATCCCTTGTAGTTATAATTCGGCAGCCAATAATTTAGGCAACTATACACCAGATAGTCTTGGAACAATTACTAGTCTATTAATGACTTCTGGCGACATGTTTACTTTTGATGCCATTAAAGGTCATGTTTATAAATTTTCAACATGTAATAATTTTAATTGGGATACTCAAATACAACTTTTTAATTCTAATGGAAATAGTTTAATAAAAAATATTGAAGGGAATTGCGGAGGTTCAAACAATCAATCAGAACTTAATTGGTTAGCAACTAGTTCTGGAAATTTTGAAATTCAATTATCAGAATATTATTGCAATACAACAGGAAGTCCTGCGCCATTTAGCTTTGAAGTTTCTTCAAGTGGTAAACCTCAATTTATTGTAAACACGACTAGTGATTTAGGAGATTCTAATCTCGGCGACTTTATTTGCGATGATGGAACAGGAAATTGCACCCTTCGAGCAGCTTTAGAGGAATTAAATTATTTGGCATCGCAAAGTGATTTCCGTATACAATTTGAACCCAATATTGATACAATATTTATTTCTAATGGTCAACTTAACTTATATGCCGATAATATTACTGTTGAATGCGACAGCAGTATAAATCTTACCATTTCCTTTAATGCAAATTCTAAATTTTACGTTACTGGGGATAATGTCAAAATCCTAAATCTTAACTTCACTAAGCCAATTCAAACTCCATATGATAACTCACCATTATTCTATTTTTATTGTGATCAATTACTTTTCCAAGGAAATAAAGTTAAAAATGTATATAATGCAATAAAAGTTGGTCCAACCAATCCAAATGCGGACTACTTAACAAACAATAACAAATTCATAAACAATCAATTTGATAGTATCACTTCGAGAGTATTTCAAACATCAGGCAATAGTCACCTTTTTGCTAACAACGAAATGAGTAATTCTGGTGTAGTCTTATCAACAAATGATTCTTATATTGTAAATAATACTTTTTCACAAAATAGTCTTAGTTGTAATGATAACACTCTAAGTATTTGGAGTTCTAACCAAACAATTCCAACGATTTTAGCTGTAAATACTAATAAAGTTGTAGGTTTATCAGCACCTTCAACAACAATAGAAGTATTCATAAACAACGATGATGCATGCTCCGGACTTTTGTGTCAAGGGACTATTTATATAGGTACTACAACCACTAATTCTTTAGGATTTTGGGAATTAGAGAATGTTAATTTAGATATTAATAGTTCTGTAATAGCTACATCAACCACAGTTAATGGTAGTACTTCTATGTATTCTTCATGCAAAGAAGTTGAAGATAATTTAATACATATTGTAAATACATTGATTGATCTTGATGATGGGACTTGTGACAACAATACATGTAGTTTAAGAGAAGCGATAAACGCCTCCAATTCAGATCAGCATTCTTCTATTATAATCTTTAACACAGAGGGTGACATTAATTTAAATAGCAAATTACCTGAATTGATTGAATCAAATTTGATTATTGATGGGAACAACGATATAAATATTAATGGCGGCTCAATGGTTTCACAAGCATTATCCGTGAAAACAGATTCTATTCAAATCAAAAACATAAATTTTTATTCATTTACGGATACAACATTGTATTTTGACAACGATGCTTTTCTATTGGATAATTGTGAAATATCAAAAGGCAAGAAGGCTGTAATTTTTAATGACTCCTGCTTAATTAAAATTCGTAATAATACAATTAGAAATTTTGACTCAATTGCAATATTAGGTGGAGGCACTGGTGAAATAATAAATAATGAGATATACCAAAATTACAATGGCATATCTATTTCAGGAGGTAATTCATCAAATATATTAATGAGAGAAAATTCTATCTATTGTAATGAAATTAGTGCAATAAATCTATCATCTGGTTCAAATGGTAGTATTCAACCTCCGACTATAAGTTTCGCTACCCCTGATTCTATAGGTGGACAAAGTCAACCATATTCTGAAGTTGAAGTTTATACTGACAATGGACTGGATTGTCAAAATTGGCAAATTTGTCAAGGAAAATATTACTTAGGAAAAACTTTAACTGATAGTCTTGGAAATTGGCAGTTAACATCTGAATTTTCTTTATCATCTACTGTTTCTTCAATCGCAATAAGTGATAATATCTCTTCAGAATTTTCAAGTTGTTTTGAGATACTTAGAAATATTATAGTAGTTAATGTCTTAGATGAAAGTGACGATGGTATATGTGATTCAAATCACTGTTCACTTAAAGAAGCTATTTATGAGGCAAATCAAGATGGAGTGCCAAGTGAAATAAATTTCTCTGTTTCAGGTGAAATTTTTATAAATAATGATTGGAAGTACTCCATAAGAGAAGACAATGATTTTATTATCGATGGAAAGAACCAAGATGTTACAATAATTCCAAATTATTTTGCTTTTTCGATTGAATATGTAGACGGGGTTAAAATTAAAAAATTAAAATTTTCAGGTGGATCACGGGCAATATCAATGTCATCAGAGTCAAATAATGTTAGAATAGATTCATGTACATTTCACAATACTGATATTTCACTCAGTAGTGTCGAAGGGAAGAATTATTTAAGTAATTCTATTTTAGATAATGTTAACTTTAGAGCACCAAATAATACTTCCATAACAAATAATATTATTAGGAATTCTAGTCAAAATTCTCTAATAGGGGGAAGCTCAGGTATTATTTATAGTCAAAATTCATTTTACTGTAATACAATATCAGTAAATCTAAACAACACTCAAATTACTCCTCCTGAAATAATCACAGTTAGTCAAACTCAAATTACAGGTGAATCACAACCTAATAAAATTATCGAGATATATTATCATGACAATACCAACTGTATTAATTATCCGGGTCAAGGTAAAACTTACATAGGAACAACAACTTCAGACTCTCTTGGTAAGTGGAGCTATATTAATTCTGGCAATGTGTTTAGATTAGGTGACTTAATAGTGACGACTTCAACAGATAGTTGTTTTCATACTTCAGAATTCTCTAATATTCATATAGTTCTTCCTGATCTTTGCGAACTTTCAGAAGAATTTTCTATGAACAGCTTACCCTGTTCCCAAACAGGAATAGTATTAGACCTAAAAGAACTAACTGACTCAGGAACAAATTCTACTTCATCCTGCTCAAGCTCTTACCAAAGCAATGACGCATGGCTAAAAGTAGTAGTACCTCCTACAGGAAATTTCCTTATACGTCAAAACTTAAACAATACAGTCAATGCCGTCATAGAAGCATACAGTGGAGATTGTAATAACTTATTCTTAGAGCTATGTGCTGAGATAGATTCTGTTCCTCATTCAATGACGTTTGAGAATTTCTCTGTGGGAAGTACAGTTTATTTGAGGGTATGGGATAAAGGTAATTCGGTCGTTAGTTCTACTTCATCTGCTTTACTTCATTTAACAGCCCATGAGTTACCTTTAGCCAAATCAGATTGGGAGTTATGTGATGAAGAAAATAATTACTTGGTTAATGGTAATCCTACAATATTAAGCGAACGAGATGCCAATACCTTTATCGTAGAATACGAACCTAATACGACACCTGCTCAGATACAACTTATAAGAGATAGTCTTATTCTAAATGGAGGTTTGTTATTAGATTCTTGCCTCTGCGGAGGCGTCAATCCGTTGGAACTTTGGGACCATGACAATCCTGTCGATATGGAAGCTAATAAGAGAGGCTTAAGAGGAAGAACCAGAGTAGATACTTCTAATTACAACTATAAGTTTGAAGCCATAGAATTTCAGGTAAATGCCTATGCTATAGGCGAGCAATATAATGCCAAAGTAGATATGGATGAAGAAGGCAACTTTGCTATCGTCTGGATCGATCAACAGCGCCGTCATAACTATGGTAGAGTGTATAAAAGTAGCGGCAATCCAATTACACAAGAATTCCAAATCGGTGCCAGTAACAAAACACAATACGAAGGTGAAGTCGCAATGCAAGCTGATGGTAGCTTTGTATCTGTGTGGCAAGAGATTAATACTGCTATACCTGGAGCTACTTTCGCCATCTACGGACGACAATACGATATTGAAGGAAATGCCTTGGCGCCTCCATTTGAAATAAGTAAAACTTCAGCTTGTGCTGATGGATGTGCTGATCCTTTAGATGGTAATGACTTTGCTCAGTTTGGGATTAATCCAAGTATCTCTATCGATGATAATGGTAACTTTATAGTTGTATGGCAGGTCGGTGCAGATGTATGGGCACAAAAGTATAATGCATCTGCATCGAGAGTAGGTAACCTAATTCAACTAATGACAACTGGTGATAACGATGCATCTCCATCACCATCTGTTAGCATGAATAGTAGTGGCCAGTTCGCTGTCACTTGGGTAGCAGAAGATTCTGATGGCAAAGGTATTTGGGTAGAAAGATTCTCAAACATGGGAGCTTCTATGGGACCAGCTATTAAAGTGAATTCTTTTGAAATTGGTAATCAACAAAATCCTGACATTAGTCTTGCTGACAATGGATCATTTATAATAGCATGGGAGAGCTATGAGCAAGAAGGTACGGGTCTTGATTATGGTATCTATGCTCAACGTTTTCATAACACAGGTTCTACTAATGGAGGTATCATGCATGTTAATACTTACACTTCTGATGCTCAGAAAAGACCAAGTATTTCTTTGATGAATGATGGCACCTTCTTTATCGCTTGGGACAGTTATGGTCAAGATGGTTTTGAGGAAGGCATTTACGGACAGTTTTTCGATAATATGGGCAACCCAATAGATAATGAGTTTAAGTTAAATGCATTTGTAGATCCTGAACAAGAACGTGTCTCTACTGCTACTAATGGAGAATCTGTTGTGATAGGTACGTGGCAAGATGGTGCTAATGATGGCTCATTCACGGGCATCTTCGGACAACGCTACGAGATCATAGACGCAGGTGGACAGAAGGTCTACTACCCCATAGGTACAGCCACACCAAGTACATTATTAGGTGACGAGCTCACTTACCCTGGTACAATCTATGCCCCACAAGATTCACTAAGTAGTGTGAGAGTCGCTATTATCGATACTGGTGTCGATCCAAATCACCCCTATCTCTCATCTGCTATGTGGAATAACCAACAGGTCAATGATCCTAATAACTGTTATGTCAATGACACATTAGGTTATGACTTTGTTAACGACACTTCATATCCAATAGACTATGATGGTCATGGTACTAAAGTCAATGGAATCATAGCCAGAGATTTTCCTAATGATATAACGTTAGAATTGATGAATCTGAAGTTCCATGAATTTCAGAAAGGAAAAGTTTTTGATGCTGTATGTGCTATCTATTATGCTGTAGATAATGGTGCTGATATCATTAATATGAGTTGGGGTTTTGAAGCAAGTGAGTTTCCAGCTATTCTTAAGAAAGCCATTCAGTACGCTTCTGACAATGATGTCCTCATGGTTACCACTGCTGGTAATACGAGCAAGGATAATGATAAACTTAATAAGTTTCCTTGCAATCTGGATATACCTAATATGATCCGTGTCACCTCTTATGAATATAAATCCAGTAACAACACAAGACGATTAGCCAACTATGCCAGTTTTGGTAAAAACAATGTCGACATCGCTGCCTACGGATTCGTAGAGACGCCAACCTTGGGTGATACATTGGCTCTCGCTTCCGGGACATCGCTGGCAGCACCACACATCACTCGGACAGCAGCTATCATCAAAGGACTCTTCCCCAATCTCACAGCTGGTGAAATTAAAGATTGCATTCTATCGACAGCGGCGGCAGAAGCAGACTTTGCTAATAAGGTCGCTACAGGTGGTATACTTGCCCATGATGCCGCTATAGATTGTGCTTATCAGAAAGCTGGTGATTGTGTCGCCATAGATTTATACATTACCATACCTCAGACATTAGACACTATATATCGTTCTGATGTATACGTCAATACTGATGCGACCATCACTAACAATAGCGATGTAGAAGTCTATGGTGCTGAGCATGTGACTATGTTACCAGGATTTGAGACGATCATAGGTACTGAGTACTTAGCTGATATCGATGATTGTGATCCGCTCAATGCTCCTCTCACTCCTGAGCAAGAGAATGAAGCATCATTCTTTAGGATGAGAGACAACTCTGTACTCGCAGGTAAGGTCAAGTTACAGTTCTACACTGATGGTGATCCTGTCATGATCAATATCACAGATTCTAAGAATGGTTCTGTCATAGAATCTTATAAGTTTGATCCTGGCAAGAAAGGTTGGTACGAGAAGATTATAGATGCTAAGCTCATTCCATCTGGTATGTACAACATCACTGCTGACAATATTCTACATCAGACAACTAAAGCGATACAGATATACAATCCTCATCAGGAGAAGTATGTGAAGCGCAATAAGGCGAGGACTGAAGAGTAATAAGTATCATTAACTGATGCTTAAGCACTGCCTATATTAATTAGGTGGTGCTTTTTTTGTCTTATACTAAAAAATTAGCCATCTTATAATTAAATTGATTTTCAGTTTATTAATTATGATTAGAATCTCACTCATTATCTCCATTACATTAGTAATATCCATATCTAATGCTCAGACCAATACAGACTTGGTAAATAGAGCCACAGAAAGCCAAGATATCTTGGAAGCTAAGGCCCTACTCACACAAGCACGTAGTGCCTATCTTCGTGACGATGATTTCAAGCCCTTTCTAAATACTTCTGTGTTACTTGCTGATATATATATTGATGAGTATAGTTTTGATTCGTGTATAATGGTCTTAGTGCAGCCTTTATCTCGAGAATATAATAATGAAGACCAAGATTCAATTTTAGCCCAAGCTTATCATATTAATGGCATTGCCCACTTCAATTTAGTAGAAAATAAAATAGCTATTGAAAATTGGAAAAAATCAATAAGTGTAAGAAAAAAAATACCCAATTACGACACACTTCTATTAGTCAAAAGCTACAGAAATATAGGTGCTGCATATCAAGAATTAAATAGTTTAAAAGAAGCAGAAAAATATATTCATTTATCTTATAAGACTAATAATAGTTTAGAAACCCCAGATGAAATAAAAGATGCTCAACTCAATGGTGATTTAGGCAAACTCTATACAGATTTAGAAGATTATGATCGGGCTAAGAGGCACCTTGATATCACAGAAACACTTTATGAAAAAATTTTTGCAGAAGAGCCATGGGAGATTAATCTTATATATGAATATCAGTATGGATTTAACTTAGCATTAGAATCAACTGAGGAAATGAAAAAATATGCAAAAAAATCAATGAATCTTTTTGCAAACATAGAAGAAAAATATCCAGAAGATTATATGGCTGAAGCCAGAGCATATAATAACCTGGCAATAGCATTTGAAAAACAGCAAGACTATAACTCCTCAATTTTAGCTTATAAAAAAGGGATTGATATTTTTGAAAACCATATTGATGAAGAATGGATATTTACTCAGCTATCTATAAGTTATTCTAACATGTCAGAAGCTCAAGCAAGAGTAAGCCAGTATGATTCTGCATTGCATAGCATATCAAAGGCAATTAACATCTCGAAAGAAATAAATGATAAGGATCTCTTATCAAGTGCTCTAGAAAATAAGGCAACAATATTAATGATGCAAGGACAGTATTATGAAGCACTAAATATTGTAAACGAGGCACTACAATTAATGTCGCATGAAGAATTGAATTCGCAAAAATCAAGCAACATATTCAACAAAAGCTTATACCTAACTTACGTTAATACAAAGATTGAAATATTAAAAAAACTCTATGACCAAACATCAGAAACCCAATACCTCAATACATCTGCTAAAATTGTAGAAGATGGCATCTCGATTTTGGATCAGATCAGATCAGGTTATATCTCAGATGAATCAAAAGCCTTTCTATCAAAGGAAGCGAAAGAGCTTATTGCACAAGGTATATCTACTTACTATCAGTTATACGAAATAGCCCCAAGTGAAACCTTAGTACTCAAGGCATGGGAGCTTAGTGAAAAATCTAAATCTATCATACTGTTAGAATCACTCCGTGCATCACAGGCCAAGAAAAAAACTAACGTCGGAGATGATCTAATAATCAAAGAAGATAGTATAAAGAAGGAGATCGCGACAATAGAAAAGGAAATTCAATTAGACGAAACTAATTCCTTAGAATTAAATAAAATATACCTTCAACTTAATACTGAATTAAAAAATGTAGCTGAACAAATAAAAAAAGAAAATCCCAAATATGCTGCAGCTGCTCTACAAATGAATGATACTCCTCTAATAGAATCACTAAATAAATCTGAGAAGGATGTCATAGAGTATTTTATAAATGAGAATTTAGCATTTGCATTCCTGAAAAATGAAGACTTATATGCAATGCATAAACTGAACAATGCATCTGACATCAAACCATTAATAGAAACTGTAAGAAAAACAACTATTGACATATTTTCTCAAAGCTTAGATAAAGATCCTAAATATAAATATACAGTTGCACAATATGACTCATCAGCTTATCAACTATACAATAACTTAATCGGAAGTATAAAAAATAACACCCTTTTATCTGAAGATTTACTTATCATACCAGATGGCGTACTTGGCTATCTTCCCTTCGATCTACTTTTAACTTCATTACCAGAAAGTGCTGACTTCAATAGCAAATCATATCTTATAAACGACCACAACATAAGCTACACCTACTCTATAGCATTATTGGAAGAAATGAAAAATTTCAATCATAGGCGATCTGACAATGCCATACTTTCAATAGCTCCACTATTTGAAAATAATGATGAAGTCTATGCTTACGGAAACAGAAAAATTAAAAAAGAAAAACAACCACCACTCTACTTTAATGTTCCAGAAATAGAAGCCATACACGCTATCATGGGAGGTGATATGATATCTGGTATTGATGCAACAGAGGCATCATTTTTAAATAAAGCACCTGATTATAACATCCTTCACTTGTCCACTCATGGCAAAGCCAATGACGAAAAAGGTAGTTTCTCTTATCTGGCATTTACAGAAATCGTCGACTCTACAGAAAACGAATTTGTCTATAATTATGATCTATATAATATGGATCTCAATGCCGATATGGTTGTATTGTCTGCATGTGAGACTGGACTAGGAGAGCTCAAGGCTGGTGAAGGTATAATCAGTTTGGCCAGAGGATTCAGCTATGCCGGAGCTAAAAGTATTATCAATACACTATGGACTATTAATGATTATAGAACAAAAGAAATCATGGAATCTTTCTATACTGGTATAGCTGATGGGCAAAATAAAGACATTGCTCTGAGAGCAGCCAAATTGAAATTTATTAAAGACAATCCTAATGAGGCGCTACCCTTTTATTGGGCTGCATTTATTCCTGTTGGAGATATGTCAGCAATCGAAAACAACAGCTTACCCAAAAATTTTATATACTACATAATGGCTTTGTGTGGACTAATATTGGTGGTATTATTCCTGAAAAAGAAATCTAATCGTGCCTAATTAGTACAGAATAAATGTTTCATTGAAAATAAGTAAAATCCTGTTTTAGTCAATACTTATACAATAAGCAAAAAACACTACTCCATAATCAACCTATCCATCTGACTTGCGAGTCCATAATGCTCTGCTACACTATTTTTCCTTAATACATTACTCATGAGGGCGACCATGTACTTCTTATCAGAACTATCTTTTTTTTCTATAATAGCGATGCTGTTCATATAATTGTACTTGTTGCCAGCATATTTTTTCCTGACAAATCCAGGCTCATCTTTGAAGCTATACAAACTTCCGCTCTTAAAATAAACGGCATCATCCGCGATAGTACGAGAACTTGCATATCTGATACGCCTATCAGTGAGATACATCAATCTCTTTATCTCGAGTGACACTCTTTCATTTACTATCTTACCTTGCTCCATAGCAAGCATGTATTTCATGAGACCTTTAGTTGTACCGATGCTGCCTCCTTGACGAGGCACGTAAGGCTCTGCCCCTCTCGTAAAAAAACCACCGAGTCTCCATTCATCATCTTCTATACCTAATTCTCTTAGAGGACAATTCATAATATCCTCTGATAAGTCAGCTAGTGTGGACTTATCTGTATTCTCGAATACAGCTTCCATATCTCCGTAACTGGCACAGTCATAACTGCTGTCCATGACATGTATGAGAATCGCTTCTCTCATCAATATACTGGCGGCAGCATTACTACTTACAGACATCATATGGTCTAACCACTCATACAGGGTAAATTCATCAGACGGTACGATCTTACGTTTGGTATATTTATCTTTCTTAATATCGTAGAAAGGGACTGTGTGGTGATTAGGTATTGCCCATGGTCCTGCCTTTACCTTCTTAGTATAAAGCACTGCATGTATCTTATTCCAGTCATTATTATATACTCGTGATAACTCATGGAACAATGCAACAGTTATAGCCAGTTTTCCTACGCTACCTGGTTGGTAACCGACGTCCTCTTTTCTTTCAGCATACCTGATACTATCGGGTGACGATATATCCATGATACTGAGACTATATTGTGGCTCCAAGGATCCGAATATACCATCCACAGTCCTCTGCATCTTCTTATCATTAGATGTGGCCCAGTTGTAGTCTTTCCCTACTAATGAAAGCTTGATATCATCCATCATTAGAAAGGCTCCATTTTTCAATTTGGTATCCTTGGCAGAATCTTGATATATTCTCCACTGGTATAATAGTCGATCTATACCCGTATACTTATAACCATCTATAGGATATGCAGTCATATTATAGCTTAGGCATAATATGACAAATGATATAAGGCTTTTCATATTTTTCATTTACTTGGCATCGTTTAAGGGAATTAATTTATCATCAAACTTAGGGTCTAATGACTCCAAGTACAAAGAGGCATTAGCTTCTTTGTTTTCTACGAAAGGCCTTACTTGGAATAGCCAGATTTTCCCATCTTTAATTCCTAATTCTATATCGTAAGGTCCTCCATCAGAATTTACAGTATCCATTTTATCACTTATACTCGTAGCCATATCTTTAAGTCCGACAAGATCCGCGTCTGACAATACAGCTTTATCTAAGGAATTATAACGTAGTGTAGATCCTCCCGATGGAGGTATGACTCTGTACTTAGTCTCTCGCCCTGGGCTTATCAGTTCCATATACCCACCATTATGTATGACGTAACTTTCTGCTGACTGACCCTCTACTGCACCACCTACACCTTTGCTGAACGAGATACTTATAGCATCACTATCTCCGCTACTCACTCCCTTAGTGATAATGACCCCTGACTTATCTACATCGACACTCGGTATTATTAATATACTCGGATATACATCTTCGGGATTATCAAGGTATTGCTGGCGCCATTGATAACTTCTCTCAGTATATGGTGATGCCCATACTTTCTTGATACCATCCAGAATTTTCTTACGATCAAGTACATTGAATAAAGTCAAGTTAAGTCCTGCGCCTGTAAATTCTGGAAGATCTTCCATATTAGTATCGCTTCTCAGGAATACTGGAACTCGACCAATATCAGCAGAAAAAATTGTTTTAAAATGAGATTCTATATTCTTTATAAACTTATCCTTTAACGGCATATCCTCAATAAGGGTCTGAAGAAAATTAAGCTCCTGTAAGGTTACACATTCCACTTCTTTCTTATCTATACCTTGAGCAAGCATCATTTTTTCGTTAGAGAATATACGCTTAAGGTAGGTCCAGTACGTCTCACCTACATCAGGAATATTCTGATCCATATGATCCTTAAATACTCCGAATGGTATCACGAATCCTTCTACGACATGGTCAGGAAACATTTGCTTAAGCTGCCCAAGATTAGCAGCCTTAGGACCACACCACCTACCGCTGTAACTTGCATCTATCTTAGACATATCAAGCAGGCTATCTGGATGGAGGATAATTTTAGAAGTGCTTATTGTCAATCTTTTTTTATCCTCACTTTTATTCTTAAAGATTTTATTCTCTTCCTTGGACATATCTTTAGACAACTTAAGCTTGATAGTCCCTTTAGGTGAGACTGCATAGAATACTTCTTCGCCATCATATTTCTTAAGATAATCTAATAACTCTGATGTTATAAGACCATTAGGGATAGCAAGGTTACGAGCGAGTAACTGCACATGACTGACTGGATTACCTTCTTGCACATTAAGTATGCCGGCTACTGGCTTTAGGTCAGCTGGCGGTCTATCAAATGCATATATCTTATCTGCATCAAGATCTACATTCTCAGGCAATTGAGATATAACCTTAAGGATACCCTTGGCGACTCCGGGATTGAGGCCTTGTATGCCTGCGATATTTTTTTTGTTCATGATAACAGAAGATCGATCTGCATAGGTATTAAATATCTCCTTAAGATGTGAGACCATCTGACCCACACTTAGGGCAATAGTAGATCGTATCTTGTCATCCACGAAGCCTCCGGCGAGAGGCTCAAAGGTTCTAAATTCATTAACTGGTTCTGCATATAAGGATTGGAGCATCTGAGTGGACCATAACACTATTTTCTGAGTATTATAGATGTAAGTATTAAGATGCTCTACACTCACATGAGAACCGTGTAGCCAGTTAAGATCATTCTGTAATCTTTCATATTCCCATTTTTCTATGTAGCCACATCCATACACCGCTTCTGTGAGAAAACACAAATTATCCCTTATATCAGCAATAGATTCATTGTCCCACTCGGCGATACTTCGCATGAGAATATCTTCTAAGTAGTTACTTAGATCTATTAATTTTACTCTAGCCACACTCCACTTAGTATCATAGATATCAGATCTGATCTTAGATAACAACCCACATATCTCTATACTTCTAAGAGAAGGAGGACTGTCAGCATGATTGTCACTGAAGGTTTTTATATGATTATATATATCAGATTCTTTAGGTAGATATCGGAGGTAATTATTGACATCCTCGGTGGAGAATGGCTTGTACATCACTTTCATATCTTCTGCAAGTGACGTAGCATATTCTTTAGCTTGATCTGATAACTTGTCCGTTTGGTTTGATGTCCACTTCTCTACATTGGCTATATCTGATCTATCGGGATTGTTGTGGATTTTAATTCTCAGATCCATGAACTTTGGATTGATGTCAGCCAGTAATTTAGAATAAGCTCTCACTCGCTGGCTGACATTACTTTCTTCTCCGTGAGGTATATCTTCTGCAGCCATTCTTATAAGAAGAAAATTCTCCCTTACGCGGCTATCGCTGCTGACGAGCCATTCTAAGAATTCTTGACCCCACTTCTGTTCGTCTTCTACTTGCTTAGCACCACGATAAGTCTTAGCTTTCTTGAGTATCCAGCCATCATCTGAGGCATATAAGAAGTTTGTTATTTGGTATTGCTTAAGTCTACTGTTTTGATTCTTTTCATCCCAGAATTTATCCTGATCTGTACCCGTAAGAATCTGATCTAAGAATAGGTGATGCTTCTCAGACAGCTGTGCAATCTTATCTTTGTATCGAGCATGTTGTACACCTTCCATCGGCTCTGGACATGGATCTCGAGCCTCTCTTATGCTGCCGTCTTCACAGAACCACTTGATATCTTTATATGGTCCCCTGACGTCTTCTTTTAAGTCTGATATTAGACTCATAGAAATATGCTGAGCTATACATTGGTGTGATAGTGCAGTAGCAAGGATTATGATTGTAATACGGACCAATGGGTATAACTGCATTATAAAGAGCTTGGTATAGAGTAAGAATTAATAACATCGACATTAACCTACTTAAGCGATATTAAGTTCGCTTAACAGTTATTTAAATTAACTAAACTGTAACCATAAATATGGCACACTATTTCTATTTTTGTAAGATGTCTGATATTATAAAAATAGTCATAATTAGTATATGTGCTATCGCATTATCATCACCTTGCTATGCACAATATAGATTTAAAACGGGTACTTATCCCTACCCATCTGAGCAATATGTAGAATTAGATAAGAGAGTAGATGTATACCTGCAAAATCTACTCATCAATAAAATTTCAAAAAATAAAACATATCGTAAACTAATACGTCAAAAAAGATTGTCCGTAGGACTAGTAGACTTACATGACCCTGAAAACATTAGATATGCAACTGTCAATGGTAATCATATGATGTACTCAGCAAGCCTGCCCAAGATAGCAGTGCTTCTATCAGCTATGGAATGTGTTAAGAATAGAACATTAGAGTATGACGCTGCTCTAAAAAAAGACATGCGACTTATGATAGCTAAATCTAATAATAAAGCCACCACCAGAGTTATCGAACGCATTGGATTAGAGAAAATTGCTTCTGTACTACAAAGCGATAACTATAATCTATATGATATCAAGAAAGGAGGTGGATTATGGGTTGGAAAAAAATATGCCAAGGCAGATGTTAGAAAACCAGATCCACTATTCGGTATATCACATGGAGCAACTGTGCATCAGGTATGCAGATTTTACACTATGCTTGCCTATGGCAAATTAGTAAGTAGTGTATACAATGAGGAGATGCAGAAGTATCTTGTCAAACCTGAGATAAATCATAAATTCGTCAATACTCTAAGGAAATTGGAACCTGGTGTCATTATGTATAGAAAATCTGGCTCATGGAGAAATTTTCATTCAGACAGTGTTTTGATAGATGGTAAAGGCGATCGAAAGTACATTCTTGTTGCCTTAATAGAAGATTCTTCAGGTTCTAAAATTTGTCGTGATCTTATCAATATAGCAGAGTCAGCATTAGGCCTCAATAGAGACCCTGCTAATTTTCCTATCAATGAGACAGGTCCTGTTATGAGAGAAGCCATTGAAAACTAAAATTGTGATTCTAACTGTTAGATAGCTCCTTACGTTTCTTGATTTTTAAGAAGTCCTTGATAGCGGTATTCAATTTAGTATCCCGTATTGATTTGACGAATTTGAAAACTTGCTTCTTAGATGGTACCTTAATCCTAAGATTTTTCAAATCTTGTAGCGTCCAATTTTTGGCTACCACTGTCTCAATAATTGGTATGAGTACTTTCCTAAGCCTATAAGGCAATACAGCATCTAATACATCCAATGCTGTATCTTGTCTTTTACTTTTGATAGCACTATATATTAAGTGCATATCATCACGCTCAGTGATCAGACCTACATATATAAATATACGGACGAGAGAACTGTTAATCTCTCTACTTAAACCTCTGCTGACACCTTGAACGCTGATACTTTCTTTATCTAAGTTTGAAAAAAAATAACTGCTCCCCATCAGCTTCTTTATATACTTTACTTCAGAAATTAATTTTGATTTGCTTTTTATATTATTATAGTTCAAATAATCAAAATTCCTCTTCAAGTAATTAATCATATACAAGGCCTTCCTTCTTATTCTAATATTCTTATGGTCAAGTAACCGGAATAAAAAGTTTACAGTCTTTTGATTATCCATATAACTACAGGCCGGTAGATATAATAATAAAACCTTAGTATTATCCACGTTGTTTTTCAACTTACTCAGTAACCGAGAAGGGAAAGTAGCCAGACATCTATAGTAGGATTCGTTATTACCAAAATATATCTTGCTGGCAAGTAACTTATCAAAGAAGTGTGGGTCAGCACCATACGCTATTGCATCCAGAGATGCTTTCTGAAATTTAGGTGCCAGATTAGAGGACAATTCTGCTTCGATAATAGGATAGAATTCTACACACCTCGATACAACTGCTGCTCGGAATATATGGTAGATAGCATCTGAAAGATGTATAGGCTCATCATACGCTTCTTTAGTAATTGAACTATAGGTCTTAATAATCTTTTTATGTACACCGTATTTCTTGATTTGAATCTTATAGTGTAATGAATCTGCCAATGCCGAAATAAGATATGGCTGATTATTAAGCTTTATACTTTTATATAACTGATCTATAGATTCTGGTGTCTTAGACCAACTTAATATTATACGGTAAGCTTCGGCTTGGAGTGCACTATTATTAGAATTAGTCATCTCATATACTGCCGCTCTATCGCTGTCATAATAGCGTCTACTATATTCCCTCAATGCTAACACACGTATGTCATGATCATCATGTATCATCAAGGTTTTAAGGGAATCCTTGATACTTTGGCCATAAGTCCGCTGCTCATTTATATAATTCTTTACATACTGGATGTTACTAATTTCAGGATTAGATTTTATCGAATTCTGATCATCTTCTATTTGATTAAATAATACTTTATTATAACTCTTAGCAGAACGTATGATATAGAATATCCATACACAACAGGTCAGCACAGTCAGTGCATTAATCTTTATAAACGATAGACCTAATACATTACTGAATGCATATATTAAAAATCCTGCAATCCCAGTTGCAATACTATCGACTACTACATCTATGAAAGTCTTAGCCTTACGCCGCAGACTCGGACTTAATGGCATAATGACGAGCTCCGTACCTGTCTTATAAATACTCTGCTTCAGACTTCCGTCAAATGACTTTATAAGAATTCCAAAAAATAAAACTGGAAAGAAAATCAAGAACAGTAATCCAAGTAACAGTAAGACTGGCATACTCAGCAGACTATAGGTAATACCGAAGCGCTCTACCATAATATGCACTACAAATAACTGTATGATAAATCCTATAACATTAATTGTAGAAAACCAGAACCCGAAAAAAGATGCCAGATCATTACTACTATCAACGTGTTCTAAGGCTAAGTAACTAAACTGATAATCAACTAATCTACTCACTAAGACACCCAGCCCCATTAACATAGCAATATTAAAGATATGACTGTTCTTAAGTAGTGATAATGCATGAGGGACTATTAAGCCTTTAGGGCGGCGAGTAAAATCAAGTTCTAAATCCTCAGAATCAAGTCTATCAATATAATAATATATGACACAGGTAATCATGAGAAAGATGGCACTTAGATACAATAGTCCACTTTTATCAATGATATCTATCAGGGCATTAGTAAGGTATCCACCTATTATCCCACCTGCTATAGCTCCAGCCCCTATATATCCATATAATCTCTTAGCATCTCGTATAGTCAATATCGACTGACAATACTGATAGAAGTATGACACGGTCACTACTGCATATAATGAAGCATATACATATAAGATTACTGTCATCCAATTAGGGATGATAGAATTACTCACAATCAACGCTATAGCTATCAGTACGGATATATGTATCCATTGATTGATTAATATAGATCTGAAGAGCGGCTTATCGCTCTGCAAGGCACTAATTGTAAAGTGTACAACTATCGCAGATAATGCTATAAGGACATAGGCCAATGGCATAATGTCCACACTATATGCAGACAACATCATGCCTGAGAACAAAGGCTTAAGTATCAACAGTACTGATACTATAAGACATATACATATCTGTAGTAAAAATATCAATAGACGCTCCCCTTTCTTCAAAGCCAGTCGCTGGGTAAGGAAATTATCTAAAGCCCTATAGATGAAGGATTTATTATTATTTGTCTGTATACTCAAAATTCTGGCTCTAAGCTACTCTCTATTAAATAGCCTGCCTCATATTAGGATTAAAAAATTGATTTTTAAAGTTATTACAAGTACTTCATATCTTACTAAATGTTCATAATCATTTACAATAAGAACTTTCATAATAAAATAATTGACATCGTAAAACTTAAAGTTTATCTGAAAATAAATTGTCCATAAATATAAGTAGCATCTGATGGGATTCTATATATCACGCAAGGATTATAGGTTCTAAATGAAAAGCCTTGTATATAAATCTCGTGTATCGAAAAATCTTCAAATTTTATATTAAGAAACAGACAAATAAAAACATGAAAATATTTATATAACTTACCACAGAAAAAGAAAGCTATGCACCTTACTTTAAAATTATTGCTACTCATATTAATGAGTATCACAATGAATCAATGTTCTCCAGAAAAGGAAAAAAAATCTACATCAAGTGGTGCAGTCCTGCAAGATAATTATATCCAGTTAGATATAAGTCAAGCTAACCGACTATCACTACTTCCCATAGAATGCATCCAAAATCCCCTACCGTACAAAGCTGGTCATACAATAGCTAAAGCAGAAGATCTTGCAATGCCACAAGTTCACCACCCAGCATTTTATGGTTGTTTCGATTGGCACTCCGCAGTGCACGGGCATTGGTCATTAGTCTACCTGCTTAAGACCTTTCCGGAATTAGAAAATAGAGATAAGGTCATGAATATGCTCGGAGAAAATCTGACTGAAGAAAATATCATAAAAGAGTTGGAATATTTTTCTATGAATAAATACACCAAGTCATATGAGAGAACATATGGCTGGGCATGGCTATTGAAGTTACAAGAGGAATTATATACTTGGGATAATCCAGTAGCTCAAGAGTGGTATAATAATATTAAACCATTAGCCTCTTATATATCTCAAGAATACATTACTTATCTGCCTAAGTTAGTCTATCCGATCAGAGTAGGAGAACATAGTAATACGGCTTTTGGACTGAGCTTCGCCTATGATTATGCTGCAACTACTGGCGACAAAAAATTAGAAAATGCTATTAGAAGTAATGCTCTAAGATTCTATAATGATGATAAGGGCTGCCCTATCACATGGGAGCCAAGTGGATATGATTTTCTATCACCTTGCTTACAAGAGATAGATATTATGAGAAAGATCTTAAAGGCCAGCGAATTTGACAATTGGCTCAAACAGTTCATGCCAGAATTGTATGACGAATCTATGACTCTAAGCCCAGGCAAAATCATCGATCGTACAGATGGAAAGTTAGTACACTTAGATGGTCTTAATTTCTCAAGAGCATGGTGCCTGTATCCTCTTAATCAAAATATCTCTGCCCAAAATATCGCTAACGAGCATCTGGCATTTTCTTTAGATAAAATCTCAGATGGAGACTATGCTGGTCAGCATTGGTTGGCATCTTTTGCTTTGTATGCATTTAAGACTCAGATAGCATCTCAGAAAAAAGCTAACGATGAAACTCAATAAATTCTTTGGGCCATCTACACTTGTTACAGCTGCATTCATAGGACCAGGAACGATCACAACTTGTACTATGGCAGGAGTGGAATCAGGCTATACGTTATTATGGGCTTTACTGTTTTCTATAGTCGCCACTATCATCCTCCAAGAGATCGCTGCAAGGATAGGATTCGTCACCCAAAAGGGATTAGGCGAAGCGATAGTACAGCAATACCCTACTGGCATCTTAAAAATTTTAGTGCTCATATTAGTTATCAGTTCTATCATCATAGGTAATGCCGCATATGAAGCAGGTAATATCTCTGGAGGAATTCTCGGAATGGAATTAATCGTAGGAGATTTTAGATTTTGGCCTTTGGTGATGGGATTTTTCAGTTTTGCCATCTTATGGTATGGCGGCTATAAGTGGCTCGAGAAAGTATTGATAAGCTTAGTTGTGATGATGAGTCTATGCTTTCTTATGACGGTTATCATCGTGCAACCACCCCTTATAGAAATACTTAAAGGATTCGTCCCAAGAAATATAAATGACAGCAGTTACCTTCTTATCCTCGGCCTTATAGGGACGACTATCGTTCCTTACAATCTATTCTTACATGCCTCCACTATTTCTAAGAAATGGAAAGCAGATAGTAAGCTTAGCGATATCAGAACTGAAAACATTACGAGCATTACATTAGGCGGCATCATCTCTATAATGATCGTTATCACTGCTGCTGCATCTCGTGGTATAACTTCTGAGGTCAGTAATGCGACAGATCTTGCTATGCAGCTGGAGCCGCTATTCGGTAGCGCAGCAAAGGTGCTTATGGGACTTGGATTAATGGCTGCTGGATTAAGCTCTACATTGACTGCACCCATCGCAGCAGCTTACGCAGCCAAAGGACTTTTCGGCTGGCCGGAAGGTGATAAAAACACTAAATTTAGAATGGTCTGGATCAGTATATTGATGATAGGTGTGTTTGTTGCAATGACTGGGTTGAAACCAATATTAATCATCAAATTCGCTCAGATCACCAATGCAATCCTTCTACCATTTATAGCAGGTTTCTTAATATACATTGCCAACTCCAAAAAAATATTAGGTCAATATACCAATGGATTTATAATCAACTTATTAAGTGTATCTGTTATATTAATTACTGTGATGTTATCTATCAAAACTCTAAGTGCAGTATTATGACCGCTATGACATCCATAGATATCAACTGCGACATGGGCGAACTCATCGATGGTCAGCATAACTATGATGATAAGATTATGCCTTACATATCGTCATGTAATATATCATGCGGATTCCATAGCGGCCATCCGGCACTGATAGAAAAAACGATCAAGTTTGCTTTAGAAAATAAGGTTGCTATAGGTGCTCACCCATCATATAATGATAGAGAAAATTTTGGGCGTCGATCTATGAATATTCCATTATTAGAAGTACAATCTCTGATCAAATATCAAGTCTCAGCCATGAAAGGAATGGTAGAATCTCATGGCAGCACTCTACATCATATCAAAGCACACGGTGCACTATATAATGATATGCATAAAGATGAGCAAATAGCACGTGCAATAATCGAAGCCGTACAGGAAGTCCATAAGAATGCTATAATATACATAATGGCAGGAAGCTCACTTACACACATATGCGAACAGATGAATATGGATTATAAGGAAGAAGTCTTCGCCGACAGATCTTACACTGATATTAATACATTACAGTCTCGACATATAGACGGTGCAGTAATATCAGATACTGACAAGGTACTGCAGAGAATAGATGACATTACAAACTTTAGACTATTAGATATAAATAAAAACAGCATAGAAATACATCCTGATACGATATGCGTACATAGTGACACCGCTAATTCTCAAGGTATAGCAAAATCTATATTTCATCACCTTTCAAATAAGAACATTGAGATATCTGCTCATAGAAGATAATCGATTAGAAATCCAAAACTATAGTGATGATTTCATAATTCTCAGAAATGACAATCATCAGCAACTTCCGCAGATTGCTAAAGCTATCTATGATAAGAAATACCCATTCATAGAAGATGTCATAGCAACAGAAGTCGAGATCCTTATCAAGCTCAATAGATATTATAAGTCAGGATATGAAAAGCAGTTAGAACAACTTACATACTCTACAAATAATCAAAAACGTTCTATCAATTTACCTGTATATTTTGGCGAAAGTGCCGACTGGAATTACATCATAGAACATACTGGATTATCCTCAGAAGATTACCTATCCCAATTGCAAGAGACAACACTAACGGTAGCTATGTATGGCTTTATGCCAGGATTTATATATATGAAAGGTCTACCGACACATATGCAAGTCCCTCGCAAAGAAAACCCTGAAATAAAAATTCCTAAAAACAGTCTTGCGTTAGGTGGACCCTATACTGGTATATACTCTATGTCGAGTCCTGGTGGATGGCGCATAATAGGACAACTGGCTACTCCTATAATATCTATAGATACCCTACCTCCTGTCAAATTAGATATCGGAGATCACATAAATCTTGTGCCGATCTCAGAGGGACAACTCAATTCTATGACAAATAATAACATCTCATTAGAAGCATATAATGGGATCTCTTAGGATAATAAAATCAGGTATACTCACCAGCTTACAAGACTCTGGCAGATCAGGTTATGCATTCTATGCAGTACCTTGCTCAGGCGCTATGGATGTAGAAAATGCTCATCACGCTAACACTATCCTCGGAAATCCGATCAATAATCCAGTCATAGAGTGTACGCTTATACCACCAACATTAGAATTCTCCTCACAAGCCACAATCGCAATATCCGGCGCTTCAGCTTCATGGAAGATAAATGGAATTGCTGTAAATACAGACACTAAGATAAAAGTGAAAGCAGGTGATGTACTTTCTGGATCTCCATTTCGAAATGGCATGAGGAGCTATATTGCTATATCAGGTAAGATCGAAGCATCATATTATCTCAATTCTTGTTCTTATAATTCTTACCTATCGTCAGAACTCTTAGATCTACAATTATTAAAAAAGGGAGATATCATCAAATGGGAAGAAGAGACAAATGAAGAAAGAAATATCAGACACTGCCCACATAGAAGAGAAGTAACTCAAACGATCCTACTCAGAAAAGGACCTGAGTATAACACGCTTAATCATAAAAGCCAACAGATATTATCTAAAGGACAACAATACAAAATATCTCCTCAGAGTAATCGCATGGGCATCAGACTTAATAGTGAAGAACTTAAGTCTAATCATCCTCATCTTGACCATAGTGTGCCTGTCCTCCCTGGCATGCTACAACTCACACCATCTGGTCAAATCATCATCATCTTACAAGATGGACAGACAACTGGAGGATATCCGAGGATAGCCTACTTGACACAAGATGAACTGAGTCTTATAAATCAGATTCCCATAGGCAAAAGCGTTGAGCTAATACTCCAATAAGATCTTATAAAATGTCGATGATATTATAAATACGGCTATAGACTACAACTTCACTAAGAAGTTCTCGAGGTCTTGGAGTGCCCCCTTTGCCTTTTTTATTACTTGATTTAGAATATGCTTCATGTCTCAAAAAATTTAAATACACCTAATATAACGATGAATTAGGCCACAAGTTTTGATAAAAAAACATTATGATCCAAATTTAATACTGCACTTTAATGTTAAATTATTATTAAGCAAACGTATAGAAACATATAAATGTGATTCTTAAAATATAATTCTGTGGTAATGGTAGATTTTAAAACATATTATTAAAATAATTAATGTATAAATAATTGATTTACATTGATATTTTTATTCCATAATGAAATATTAGGTAGATTCGATACCACAAACGAATATCTATGAAATCTAAATCATCAGTAAGTACACCCAAGAGAGGCATCCTATTGTTACACTGCAAAGACAGGAAAGGCATCTTAGCTTACATAAGTAATTTCATACTTGAGCAAAATGGTAATATCCTTAGCTTAGAACAACATGTAGATTCTGCTAACGAACGTTTCTTCATGCGTGTGGAATGGGATATCACTAATTTCAAAATCAAAACCGAGGATTTAGAGTCTACAATAGAGTCATTACTCCGGAGTAAATACTCTAATGTAAAATGGCAGCTAAGCTATAGTAACTGGGTGCCGAAAATGGCTTTATTCGTATCTAAATATGAGCATTGCTACTACGAAATATTATCGAGATACGAATCCAAAGAATGGAATATAGAGATTCCTCTTATCATCAGTAATCACGACAAACTACGTACTGCTGCGGAGCGGCTTAATATCCCCTATTATCACATACCTATAACTAAGGATAATAAAGCAGAACAGGAGCATAAGCAACTGGAGTTACTTCGATTACATAATATAGACTTGATTGTTCTTGCAAGGTATATGCAGATCTTATCACCTAATTTCGTTGATCAATACAAAGATAAGATCATCAATATCCACCATAGTTTCTTGCCAGCATTTATGGGCGCAGATCCATATAGAAGTGCCTTTGAGAGAGGTGTCAAATTTATAGGTGCAACAGCCCATTATGTCACTACGGACTTAGATGAAGGACCTATTATAGCGCAGGATGTCATATCTACATCTCATCGGGATTCTATAAGTAATATGAAGAGACGAGGTCGCAGTATAGAGAAGATTGTCCTTGCCCAAGGCGTCTGGTCACATATCAATAGTAAGGTCATCAGCTACAAGAATAAGACTGTTGTCTTTGATTAAGAGTGAATAAATTTCGTAATTTCGGAAATGCTACATTTATCATTAAATAACGATTCTATGAAGATTCTTCTTACGATTATAAGCACTCTATTGACATCTGGCCTATTCAGTCAAGTAACTGTTAACGCTATGAGCTTACCTGACGTGGGTGACGAGTTAGACTATACTGTGTTTGCTGAATATCAAGATACAGTGAGTTATAGGATGTCAGGAGAAGATATGGAATGGTCTTTTGACAGCTTCAATGCTGTTAATTCTCAGACAGAAGTCTATTCTGACATTACGACAACAAATTTCAGAGATTCTTTTCCTGAGGCTAATATGTTGTTAGCGTTTGGAGGATTTGAATCAGCAGCTATTAAGACAGATTCATCACTGGCTATAGTAGGTATTATAATTGAGGGAATTGAAGGTTTTGGCATAGAGCTTAATGTCGACCTCGAAGAACCTTTCAGATTACGGAAAACACCTTTTGAGTTTGGAGACATCATTGAAGATGCATTTGAGGTAGAAGTCGGCATCAGTGCAAGTATCATCCCAGGCATAGATTCTTTTGATATCGGCATACCTAATACTACAATAGATTCTATAAGAGTAACAACAGATTTTTATAAAAAAGAAGAAGCTATCGGTTGGGGTACTCTTAACATCATCGGTCAAGAGAAAGAAGTTCTTCAGATCCAAGAGAATAGTAGAACGAATACGACAATAGAAATAGGCGCCAATTTATTCGGCAATCTTATATGGATAGATGCTGCAGCTTTCTTAGGTGATATGCTTGACGATTTCGGAGGGAATCAGACTACAGTTAGTTATAAGTTTCTTACTGCATCAGACAAACGATCAGTCATAGAATTCGAAGAAAATAGAGTCGTGGACACACTGGGTAACAGTATGCTTGTCGTTAATGGACGGACCAGTGCAGAGTTTCTAAGCGCAACACAGAATATAGCAAGTCATAATTTTGAGATAGAAATCTATCCTAATCCAGCTGACAATTACTTCCATATCTCAACAAAAGATATACTCAAAAGTGGTAGTGTATCATTATATACTATCAGTGGACTTTTAGTTTTTTCCGCTGACGACATTGCTACAAATGATAACATAGATATTAGTTCTATGATACCTGGTACTTATATTCTACATTACAATTCTGGAGAAGGTGACGCTGTTAAGAAACTGATTATAGAGTAATTCAAATTACGGATTATCAGAGAATGTATTTGATTTAAAATGTACCCGCCATGTTTTATTGTGATAGTCATTTCCAATCCATAAATTAGATGTAGTCTTAATTTGAGTTTTTATGTTTAATTTATTTTTTTACTCAAGCTAATGCTTTTACATAAATGCTGATGACGGCATATCTCTCCTGAGTCGAAAAACGCTACGTACAATAATACTTTATCTAAAAGTATCCGTTCTCTACATGTAAAAAAAAAGAGAATTCAAATTAATGAACTCTCTTTATTATCTTCTACTTGATTACGTTTCAAAAAGAAAGAGGCTTTATCAAGTCTATATAATTCAAATATAAGTTAATCTATGGATATTCGCAAGTATGAAGAGTGAATTAAGGTACAAATATCTGTCTAAACCTCGTTACAATAGATACAAAATAGCAACAGGAAATGATATAAATAAAGCCAATAGACTATATAATGCTAATATCCGACTAGCTCAAGCGTTTCATCCTACAATAACTCAATTTGAAGTTGTACTCAGAAACAGTTTAAACCTCCAATTGGGTAGCTATTTTGTTGACAATGATTGGATTATCCATCAAAAAAATAAATTTATGAGAGACAACTCTTTACGAAGCTCACGATTTTTTGTTAGGAATTCAGTTCTTAAAAGTGAAAACAAACTTCGAAAAAGAGGAGTACCCATAACAAGTGGGAAAATTGTTTCAGATCAAACATTTGGATTTTGGGCGTCGCTATTTTTGTCCCATCATTATAGGTTAATTGGAGGACAACCTATTCAAATATTTCAACACAAACCAAGAGCGGAAAATAGGGCAAGTATATATGATAAACTTGATGAAATTCGAGAATTTCGAAACCGAGTAAATCATTGCGAACCCATTTGTTTTGTAGGTCCAAATATTGATTGCACTCATGCTTTGCACATCCGAATGACCTTATTAAGCCTAATTCGATGGATAGAGCCGGATTTAATTCCATTTTTTAACAAAATTGATGATATCCAAAGTAAAGTCAAAAATATAATGCACATTTCAAACCAGTAAATAACACAGCATGATGAAAGAATCATTCCGATGTAGTGACTCTGCATATGCATAATCCTATTTTTACCAGCATCCTCCCAGACTACAATCACCTTTAGATAAAATTCCTACACCCTATAACTCAATATAAACCAGCCCTTTACACAGTAGTGTAATCTCCCCCTTTTAGTATAAAATATAAAAGCCCAAAATTACTTTCCCGTTGGGAAACTATTCCAGAATCTCCGCTGTTATTGTGTGGCAACTTAGGAATCTAATTGTCAGGTAATTCGACATAATTCAGTCGGGGGATAGATGCGCAAATCATCAATCGTGCTTAATACACTGAATTTCATATGATTGTATTCCTGTCACCATTATAGAAGAAAAGCAATATATGGCCTTAAAGACTTTAGAAAAATTAGAAATACTTAGCGATGCAGCTAAGTATGATGTCTCATGTGCATCAAGTGGAAGCGACAGGAAGAACACCAAATATGGTCTTGGAAGTAGTAAGAATATGGGTATATGCCATACCTATACTCCCGACGGCAGATGTGTCTCATTATTGAAGATTTTATATACCAATTTTTGCATTTTTGATTGTGCCTACTGCGTGACAAGAAAGTCCAATGACATCAAGAGAACTGCATTTACGGTGCAAGAAGTCGTAGACCTCACTATGAATTTTTATAAGAGGAATTATATCGAAGGACTCTTTCTCAGCAGCGGCATATTCAAGAGTGCCGACTACACTATGGAGCGGCTCGTCAGAATAGCCAAAAAACTAAGAACAGAGTGTGACTTTAATGGCTACATCCACCTGAAAGCCATTCCTGGCGCCAGCGATGATCTACTCTACGAAGCAGGCCTTTATGCTGACAGATTAAGTGTCAATATCGAGATGCCATCTGAAGCCAGTCTCAAAAAAGTAGCGCCAGAAAAATCATTCAAGGATGCTCTTGAGCCGATGACATTTCTTAAGACCGCTATCAGCGACTCCAAAGCTGAACGTAGAAAATCTAAGAAAGCCCCTAAGGTATCTCCTGGGGGACAAAGTACTCAGATCGTCATAGGCGCAAGCCCCGAAAATGATAAGCAAATCTTAGAGCTATCTGACGATCTATATACAGGAAAGAATCTCAAACGCGTGTATTATTCAGGATACGTTCCGATATCGAGTGATACAAGACTGCCTACAGTAGATAAGACACCCGTCATTAGAGAGAATCGCCTCTATCAAGCGGACTGGCTGATGCGATTCTATGGGTTCCAAGTCGATGAGATCGTAGACGATGCCTATCCAGACTTAGATCTTGAGATGGATCCTAAGTCATCCTATGCATTGCGTAATCTACACCTCTTTCCCGTAGATATTAATAAGGCAGATTATCACCAGATTCTTAGAGTACCGGGTATAGGCGTTAAGTCAGCAAAGAAAATAATCTCAGCAAGAAAATTCAGAAACTTAAGAGAAGAACATCTCAAGAAAATAGGTATCGTATGGAAGCGAGCTCAGTACTTTATCAGTTGTCAAGGTATGTCCAATAAACTTATATCTAAACCGATAGCGCTTATCACTAACGAGATGAAACCATTAAAACTCCAATCCAAAAACCCCAATCAACTCAGTCTCTTTGGTGTCGGATAAGGTAATACTGACATATGATAGATCATTCGAGGGACTACTAAGTCTTATCTATGATATATATGATAAGAAGCTCGATCCACTTGACATCACTACTAAGGACAATGTCGTAGATTTATTTTCTACGTCACTGTCATTACCTACAGATACCTCTAAAGCTGAGAGGGTTCTGAGTGGAATATCTAAGAAATCCTCTAAGGGATTAGTAACATTCATATATCAATGTTTTCTAAGCGAGCTATCTGGTATAGAAATGAAACTTCTGCACTTGATCAGATATATATTAGATGATAAGTCATATAAGATAAGTGACTATTCAGATCCTATAATAATGGACCTACACAAAGTCAAAAAGATGATAGGTAGAGAAGTCCATCGTATGCATGCATTCGTCAGATTCCAAGAGACCAAAGATGATATGTGGGCTTGCGAGATTAATCCTGATTTTAATGTATTACCTCTGATAGGTAAGCACTTTAAGGATCGCTATCCTGCATTAGAGTGGCTGATATATGATACAAAGCGGCACTATGCGATACATCATAAAAATCATGCTATAAACTACGTCACCATAGACTCCATCAACCAAGACAAACTGATAACTAAAGATGCAATAACAGAAGAAGAATTACGATACCAGAAACTGTGGAAACAATACTTCAAAAGTGTCAACATTGAGGAGCGGAATAATGAAAAATTACACCTACGTCATGTACCTAAACGCTACTGGAAGTTCCTGATAGAAAAGCAATCGTAGTAAGTTTAGAATACAAGATATGATCATTTGCCAAGGCACTTAACCAGATACTTTTCAGAACTCGATAACTTGTGAGTCGGTGAATCTTTCTTAGGTACTTTCCATGATATAGACTGATTAGCTATCATATTTAATATCTGCGGATGGATATAATATGATTTGCATATGGTAGGCGTATTGCCGAGTTCGTCAGCTACCATACGCAGCAGGATATTGGTAAATTTTCTTCGTGGATATTTTTCTTTAGCATTCTCAGCGTCCACGTATAACTCTATAGCTAATCTGGAAGCCACCCATGTTCTGAAATCCTTACTGGAAAACTGTTCTCCCATATGAGATCTGATCCATTCATTGACATCATCACTATCTACCGTTTGCCATCTGCGGTCATCATCCAAATATCGAAATAGCTCATAGCCTGGCAATTCACTTGATGTCTTAATTAGATTAGTGAGATAAGGGTCATCTATTTCTACGTGTCGTTCTTGGTTACTTTTACCTTTATAATCGAATGATATCTTATTTCCCTCCACATCAATATGTTTCCTCCTAAGCGTCGTCAGTCCATAAGTACCATTACGCTGAGCGTATTGTCTATTGCCGATACGCAGGCCAGTCTCATCCAGCAATGTGACAACCAGCGAAAGCACTTTTTCCTTTGTCCATTTAGTTCTTTTTATATGCTTATCGTTCACTTTTCGAATTGCAGGAAGTTGCCTTCCAAAATCTTGCATCTTATCAAATTTCTCTTGCTGCCGTGCCTCCTCATATTTTGAATGATAGATATACTGCTTTCGACCCTTAGCGTCCCTACCAGTGGCCTGGATATGTCCATCATCCCACTTACATATCATGACATCAGACCACATAGGTGGTATGATGAGACTACGAAGTCGTTTCAGTATTTTTTTACTTTTTATGGCTTCACCTTTCTCATTATAATACCTGTAACCTCTACCATATGCTTTCTTACTTATGCATAAATTCTCTTCGGTTACTTGTTTTATTTTCTTATTCATATAAAGATATCTGCCGTCATTTATAATTCCAGATTATTTTGATGATTGACCTGAATGTGTAGAACTCTTTAGTTACAATAATTATCATTTTTTGTTTGAAGAGAACCATAATTTATATTGATAAATCCTTAGTCTACATAGCTAGCAGTGTCATAGATATGAGATTAATTATACATCGTAACTCTACTTATTTGTAACATTAATATAGATGAGCAAGACCACGATGCCGATGACTACGCATATTACCTATACAAAATATTAGGCTTATTAACGGATAGAAATAAAGATTTTACTTAAGACATTTGCGTATCAAATAAGCGTAATATGTTACATACTAATGAGGTTTCTCCCGGTGATAACAAGATCGCCATAAGCAATAAAATTCTCTCGGAGTCATCGCCATTTATAATCCGTGAGATTAGTGACACCTGCTTACTTCTTATTTTCTATAACCCATTTGAGAAATCCAATCTTAAGATCAGTGTACAACCTATTATAGATGCCGTAGATCAATATGATGCTGATTATATCATCGTCGATCTTAGCAAATTTGATAGCATAGATAGACCCACAATAAGTCAACTTAAGAAACTCAACAAACTCTTACACTTATTATGTATCAAAGTCATCTACTGCGGTATACAATCACAAGTCGTTTCCGAAGTAGCCATGACTGGTATATCCAAGAAAAAGATTACAGTAGAAAAAGATCTGAAAAGAGCCATCATTAAAGCTTACCAAAATCAAGGTATAGAATTAATACCATTTAAACATTAGAATGTCGGAGATATTGTAAGAGAATTAGTCAATCTCTGCGTTAAAAATACTCATCATTACGTGTGCCGCCCACGGCGGTAGCAAGCGCTATGACTCAGCCCACCCACTTTCGTGGTTCACTCTTTTCGAGTATTGTCATACTCGATTCGTCTACGACGAAATCATTCGTTCATGCCTTGATCTTAACAAATTCTCTTCTATAATCTTAACCGACACCTTAAAATTTAAATGGTATAAAACCATCTGTATATCCCATAAAGGACTTGCCGAACAGCTTATAAAGAAAACTCATGTGCCTTTATCTCTCCCTATTATTTTTACATTTATACTATGAAAAATAATTCTGAGGGCTTAGAATTCCTATATAGATTAGTAGAATCTTTGCCCGATGGTATATTAATTATAGACGAAGAAGGTATAATTACACTTGTCAATAAAGTCTTATTAGATAACCTAAATATAGATGGACGTATAACTGATTACTTAGATCAAGATGTCTCCACTCTCATCACACAATCCGATCTATATACACATATTAATTCTGCCCTCGATTCTGGCCATTACGAATTCGTCATCGAGCAATTGAGAATTAAGCATAGATACTTTGAGATTATAGCTAAAAGTGTGCAAAACGGTATGATCATTATCATGCACAATATCACTCAGAACATCAAAACCAAAAACACTAATCTCAAGAATATATTCAAAGGCCAAGAGATAGAAAAGAAGCGACTCTCTAAGGAAATACATGACGGCATAGGCCCCGTCTTATCGAGTATAAAGTTAGGTGTAGATAATGTTATAAATAAAAATCCAGACGAAGCCTTATCTCAAAGCCTTCGTAATATATCAAACCAAATATCAGAAGTCGCCCAAGATATCAGACAGATATCACATGCCCTTATGCCCGCAAGCCTTACAGACTTTGGACTAATAACAGCTATCGAGAACCTGATAAGTAGGATAGCTGATTCTGGTACCATCCACTTCACCACTAAGTTTGAGATAAGTGATGATGATGAAGTCTTCACAAAGGAACAAGAGCTCAATCTATATAGGATAATCCAAGAAGCCATCAATAATGGTATCAAGCATGGAAAAGCTAAAAATTTCAATATAGAAATATCAAATAAAACAGCTCATATACAACTCATTATATCTGATGATGGGACAGGCATAGAACTTACTAAAAACAGCAAAGACGGCATCGGTCTAAAGAACATGCGGAGTCGTGTAGCCAGTATGAATGGAAGATTCAGCTCCAAAGCTATACGCCCATCAGGATTGCAGATCAAAGTCAAATTACCACTAAATAAACAATCATGATAACTGTAGCTATAGTCGATGATCATAAGATGTTCAGAGATGGTGTGATCGCCATCCTAAATGATACCAAAGGCTACAAAGCCATATGGACAGCAGCCAATTCTGCTGAGACAATGGCACACATTGAGAAAGAAACGCCAGACGTTATTCTCATGGATCTCTCACTCGGAGAAGAAAGCGGTATTAAGCTAACTAAGTCACTACTTGATGCCAATCCCGACCTTAAAATATTAGCTATCTCCATGCATTATGAGGACAGCTATATTGTGAAAGTTCTCGAAATGGGTGCCAAAGGATACCTCCTCAAAGATGCAGGCGGTAATGAGATGATCAATGCCATCGAGACCGTATATAATGGAGACACCTATTACAGCAATCATGTGTCACAAGTACTTATAAAGCATATCACCAAGGGCACGAAACCCAAAGATAAAGACATCCAGATACCCCTAACTCAGAGAGAACAAGAGATTTTGACGCTTATCGCAAAAGAATATTCTAACCCCGAGATCGCCAAAGAATTATTCATCAGTATAAGAACAGTAGATACACATCGCAGAAATCTGCTCGATAAGCTCCAGGCTAAGAACACTGCTGGCCTTGTTAAGTTTGCTATTAAGTTTGGGCTGATAGAATTATAATAGCTTATAGAAATATTGCCCCACATACGCAATTCACCTATGGAACAAAATACGTTTTTCACACCAGTTAAAAACTCAGATAACATATGATATTTGTTGAAAATTATAACAAATGAAAAATATCATATTCTTAGCATTTTTACTCTCTATATCTTCTGCGACTATTGCTCAGTCAATCATTGTAACAGGACATATAATAGATGATAAAAACAAGAGAAAATTAGACGAGGTCGAAGTCTCAGTATTTGACTTATCAGTTGATGGTCAGATTATAACGACACAATCTACTAACCTAGGCAACTATATCATAGAGGTACCTGAGCCGGGGACTTACATGGTAAGATTAATGAGACAAGCTTACTATGACTTAGAGACAATCATTACTGTAGATTCTGATACTAAGACTAAAGATCTCATGATGACAAGACTTTCAGGATACGAATTTGAAGGTACTGTCAGAGAAAGGTTGAGTTTTAAAAATGGCGAATTAGGTAAAGAGCTCAAGAATCTTAGGATTGAAATCTATAATAACACGACAGATAAGAAGATCGTGAGCATAGACGATGACCCTAAGAATACCTTTAAAGCCAACTTTGAGAGAGGTAATCACTATACTATACTCCTAAGAAAGAAAGGTTACTTCGCCAAAAGAATTGAAGTTTATGTAGATATAGAAGGTTGTATTCTGTGCTTTGAAGGTCTTGGCAGCAACTACTCTCCTGAGATAGAATACGAACTTACAGATATCAACCAACGAGGCAGCTTAATCAGCGACATACCTATGAAGAAGATCATCCAAGATGAAGCTATCACATTAGACAACATCTATTATGATTATGACAAATCTTACATCAGAAAAGATGCACGACCAGCACTTGAGAATCTCGTCAAGATACTCAGAAGAAACCCTATCGTCATAGAGCTTAGCTCACATACAGATAGCCGAGGTAAGGATGAGTACAATATGACATTATCACAAAAGCGAGCTCAGGCTGCTGTAGACTATATCATCTCGCGTGGTATCAAAGAAAAAAGAATTACTGCTAAGGGGTACGGTGAGTCACAACTCGTTAATGAATGCAGTAATAGATCTAAATGCACAGAAGCTGAACATCAGAAAAATAGAAGGACAGAATTTAAAGTAACAGCCTTTATAGAAGAATCCACTTTTGATAACAAATCACTGAGGGACATTATATTATCAGAAAAAGAAGCTGGCAAGAAATCCCAAGAATCCATACTTATACTCGACAAATAAATCATTCTAAATCAAATACTATTTAAGCTTAAGAAAGTCCCGTATATTTTGACCTAATTTTCCAATTTCTTCGTTAAAAATACTCGCTATAGCTACAGCTATCCCTGTGTTTTTCGCCTTGAACTTGAAAAATTAACTTCAAAATCTAAAGTGACATCTTCAACCTTAAATAGTATAATACAATCTTTATAAAATGAATCACAGAAAAATCATTCTCATAATCATAATTACTTTAAGCTATATAGTGACAGTAATGGGTCAATCTACCAATTACAGAATATTAGAAATAGCTGAAAATTCCACAGAATACTTCAAAGATAGACTTGTACTTTCTAAGTACGAAGTCGGTCAATTCAAGAATATCCTCTACAACTATAACTTGAAGCAATCAGAGGTTATAAGCGACATATCGCAGTATGACAAGGGCTGGCAGGATAACCTAAATAAAAGAAATGAAGAGCTAAAAAAACTATTAGGAGAGAGCCGATTTAAACTATATGTTTTGCTCAAGGACATAGAAAAAGAGGCCCTATATAAGCAATACAGTGAGATACTCTCTGATATGCAGTCCAATAAAGAATTCTCAAAAGAAATCTTAGATTATAGAGTAAGAAATATACTACCCATACTATCTAAGTACAATAGAATGATGACCAATAATCTACCAGTAGCAGAATTCTATAAGTACTCAAATCTTAGAAAAAAGTACTATGAATTTGCTAAGCTTATAGATGAAAGCAACACAGAAGAATCAAAATTATTCAGCGATCATCTAAGTAAAGAAGAAAGAGAGTACTTAAGTAAATTTATAGCTAAGCAAAATCAATTTTTAGATAATGCAATTATAGAGCTAGATCCCTACAGAAAAAAGTGGCAAAAGGATCAGAAAGCCATAACTCAGAATTATTATAATGATAATACAATAAGGACATTAGATCAAAAATCAGTATATGAAGGCATATATAAAATACAATCAAATGGCTTTTTATTACAGCTAATTATGTTAGTCCCAGATAATATAGAATCATACTTGATTAATCTGGACGTAATTCTTAACGAAGAGAAGCACTTCAAGAAGATACTCCTTAGTCTTAAATAGGTAAAATACCTACATCAATAAATACATGGAATAGCGGATAAGCAGTGTATTATAAGCACTGATATTTGTATTGTTATTATTCATAAATATAGACCATCAAAAAATAGAAACAATATGTCTACTGTAATGAACAAAAAAGCCAAACTCGAAGTAACGAGAAAGAATGCAGAAGCTCTAAAGGCTAAGAAGAAAGCCCAAAGAGATTCTAAAGCAGCATCTGTAGTAACATCAAAGCCAGGAGCTAAAGGTAAGAGTATAATAGCTCAAGCTAAAAAGAAATAAGGCTTATTAGGTATTAAAATATTAGGTGGGTGGAAGCTGTTAGTTTATACCCCTTTTATTAAAAACAGAAATTAAAAAATTATCAAAATCATATAACATGAAAACAAACATATTCTTATTTATAACAGCCATATTCTTACTTCAATCCTGCTCAGGTAAGAAAAGAATTGCTGACTTAACATTCGAAATAGATCAAGCTACTAACAAGTATACTGAGACAAAGTATGACTTAGATGAATGCAAAAAAGAAAAGAACAGCATCGCTACTCAGTTAGAATCAGAAAAATTCAGATACGAGACACTCAAGAACTCAAAGGATGAATCTGAGGCTAACTTAAGAGCACAATTAGAAGACCTTAAGAAGCAAAGAGAGCAACAATACTCACAAGTGGGTGACCTGACTGTCTTATCTAAATCAGCTAACGAGAACATGAACCAAACGATCCGTCAGCTTGAGAGTAAAGACAAGTATATCAGACACCTCATGAACGCTAAGTCTAAAGCTGACTCTCTTAACTTAGCACTTGCTGTCAATCTAAAGTCTGTGTTAAAAGACGGGATTGATGATCAAGATATTGATGTCAAAGTAGATAAGACTGTCGTATTTATCAACTTATCAGATAAGATGCTCTACCAATCAGGAAGCTATCAACTGACTCCGAGAGCTGGAGAAGTATTATCAAAGATCGCAACTATAATCAAGTCTAAACCTGACCTTGAAGTGATGGTAGAAGGCTATACTGATAACGTGCCTATCAAAAACAATTGTATAGAAGATAACTGGGATCTCAGTGTGAGAAGGGCATCCCAAGTAGTCAAAACTCTACAAAAAAACTACGGTGTCAATCCTGATAAATTAATCGCCGCAGGTAGAGGAGAATACAATAAGTTAGCCGATAATGCAACTGAAGAAGGCAGGTCTATAAACAGAAGAACAAGAATAATATTGTTGCCAAAATTAGGTGAGTTCTATGATCTCCTGAAGCCTTCAGAAATGAACGCTAATTAGTGAGATAATTATAAAAAATTAAAATAGCAGTAATGGCAAAAAAACCAAGAGTCATCAAAGACTATGACAAACTCTCAGTAGAATTACTGGAGCAAATTAAATTAGTCTATCCTAAAGGATTCAGAAAGCACCTTGAAGAATTTACTGGCATAGATGGCAAGAGGAGAAAGGACCTACCATTCGAAACTGAAGATAAGTACTACCTTATCCGTATGACTGTGGAAGAAGCCATTTATGTTATAGCCGAGGATGATGACTATGATAGTAAAGGTAACCTTAAGCCTAAAGTACTAGCAACGTTATCTGACAAGCATGATGATGAAGATCATCTCGACGAGTATAACAGTAACGAGGATAATGATTTTGGTGATGATGGATCAAATATCATAAGCATTGATGAATTAGAAGTAGATATTGCTGATGATTAATTTATAAGTACCTATACTTTATCAACATTCGTTGACGTACTGTTACAATTATATTAAGATGTCACATATGATCATAATGATTATACGTGGCATCTTATTATTTAAAATAGAATGTCATAAAACAGATAGCATAAAAAATGATGTAAAGTGTACATCCCCCCAAAATTAGGACAGTAGATTAGATTAATTTCAAAACACTAAATTTACTGTAATGGCAAGAAGAAAATTAACTGCTAAGTTTAAAGCAAAAGTTGTTTTAGAGGCTCTAAAGGAGAGAATGACTAACCAAGAGTTAGCTAATAAATTCAAGATACATCCCCAACAAATAAGTACCTG
>Ga0209187_1000433_pt1 | contig 74399 bp, 52 predicted proteins | sample BantaG_FD_187430 | JGI IMG/M metagenome (GOLD analysis project Ga0209187, IMG submission 187430) | Marine algal microbial communities from Bantry Bay, Ireland - BantryBay_4 metaG (SPAdes) (version 2) | ecosystem: Host-associated > Algae > Red algae > Unclassified | place: Bantry Bay, Ireland...
CATTAGTACTTTACAGCAGTGTCAAAGAACAAAACTCCTCATTAAGGAGATTTCTAAGTAATTTTTTTTAACTTAACCCGAGATTTCTGACAACTCTACACCTGTCAACCTTTTTCGGGCGCAACCAGATTCAATGATTCAATGATTCAATTTTATTTATGGTTAAATTATCAAAAAACAAACTTTAATAACAAAAATAACACTTTATAGAGTATCACCACAAATTATTAAAACATATCGCAAACGAAGGCAAATCTTATTTGGTTTTCATTGAAGCATTGGAGCATTATATCATTAAAAGGAAGGGAAGCGCGGAGGACGAAATTAACGACGAAGCACCCAATTTCGCGAAAATACGCCCGATGCGAGTGGAAATGTATGGAATGAATTGGAACCGATGATTGGGGAAAAATTTGCAACAAAGCAATCCGTAAAGACGCGATTCATTGCGTCTCCACAGCGGACTGAAACCCGTTCCAAATCATTCCATACATTGCAGCGGACAGCGGGGAGACTACCAACTTGGAAATGATACTCGCCGTCCTTAAAAAGGTTGAAAGTTGAAGATGGAAAGTTGAAAGTTATGAATTGTGATCCCCAAGAAACATTGCATCATTGCATCATTGTAGCATTGAAGCATTAATTCATTGTAGCATTGGATCATTGTAGCATTGAAGCATTATTTTTTCTGTAGCTTTGTTGTAACAGACAAAAAACTAAATCAGAAACAATAATGTCGCCGATATACATACTTCTAATCGCCACCGCTTATTTTGGAATGCTCTTTTTCATCTCCTTCCGAACAGGAAAAGACAACAGCAATGAGGCCTTTTTTCGAGGTAAAAAAGAATCTCCCTGGTACCTTGTGGCATTTGGAATGATCGGAGCCTCTCTTTCAGGAATCACCTTTATTTCCGTTCCTGGAGCAGTTGGGGCAGCCAATTTTTCGTATATGCAAATGGTTTTTGGCTATTTACTCGGTTATTTTCTGATTGCAACCGTTCTACTGCCACTCTATTATAGCCTTAATCTCATCTCTATTTACTCTTATTTGGAAAAGCGATTTGGGTTTTGGGGCTATAAAACAGGATCAGGTTTTTTCCTCTTATCAAGAGTGATCGGTGCATCCTTGCGTTTGTATCTAGTTGCCGCAGTACTTCAAACATTTGTGTTTTCGGCTTGGGGTTTGCCATTCTGGTTTACTGTGAGCGCGACCATTTTACTAATCTGGTTGTACACTTTTAGAGGAGGAATAAAAACCGTTGTCTGGACCGATTCCTTGCAAACTTTCTTTATGCTTTTGTCCTTGTTTTTAGGGGTTTATTACATTTCTAGCGAATTGAATTTTGGCTTTGGTACAATGGTAGAAACCGTCCAAAACAGCCAATATTCTAAGATGTTAAACTGGGATTTTTCTGGTGCTTTGTTTTCCAAAAGCTTTCCAATGCAGTTTTTAAATGGAGCTTCTATAGCATTGGTCATGACGGGATTGGATCAAGATATGATGCAAAAAAACCTCACGTGTAAAAACATAGGCGATGCAAAAAAGAACATGCTTTGGTTTAGTTTGATATTGGTCGTAGTCAACTTTATATTTTTAATATTGGGTGCATTGCTCTATATTTATGCAGATAGCAAAGGCATCGGCATCCCAACAGAAACCATAAACGGTATTGTGAAAAACAGACCAGATTTGCTGTTTCCTGAAATCGCTTTAAATCATTTAAACCCAATTATGGCGAGCATTTTTGTCATTGGATTGTTGGCGGCAGCCTACTCTAGCGCAGATTCTGCTCTGACTTCCTTGACGACCTCTTTTTGTGTAGATTTTTTAGATTTTGAAAAAGGAAAGTCACCAAAAAATACCCGTTACCTTGTACATATTGGATTTTCAGTCTTGCTATTTTTCGTGATTCTTATTTTCAGGTGGATAAATGACGATTCAGTTATATGGTGGGTGTTTAAAGCCGCTGGCTATACTTATGGACCCTTACTAGGTTTATTTGCTTTCGGATTGCTCTCCAGACGAAAAGTAAACGACAGTTTTCTCGTTTTACTCATTTGTGTAATTTGCCCTATAATTTGCTATTTTTTAAATATATATTCCACTAAAATATTTTTTGGATACCAATTGGGCTTTGAATTGTTATTAATTAATGGACTTTTGACGTATTTAGGATTGTTTTTATTATCTTCAAAGGCTGATTACGAATTTGAGGATCAGAATTGAATACATAAATATTGATTTATAACGTATTGTGACTTTAATCGTATTCATTAATCAGAACAAGGCGATTAAAACAACATTTTTTTGATTGCTTAAAAATTGATAAAGAGAAAAAACAATTATATATGACAGAATTAATCAAACAAAAGAACTGGACAAAGATTCAGGCAGAGGGATCTTGGAGAATTTGGAGAATCGTTTCTGAATTTGTAGAAGGATTTGAAAAAATGGACAATATTGGTCCGTGTGTTTCTATTTACGGCTCTGCAAGAACAAAACCAAATGATAAGTATTACCAGCTTGCCATTGATGTTGCCAAAAAAATGGTTGAAAATGGTTATGGGGTAATCAGTGGTGGCGGTCCTGGAATTATGGAAGCTGCCAATAAAGGTGCGCAGGAAGCAGGCGGTGCTTCTGTTGGTCTAAACATTGTTCTTCCTTTCGAACAATTTGCAAATGAATACATCGATCAAGATAAATTGATCAACTTCAGATACTTCTTTGTGCGTAAGGTGATGTTTGTAAAATATGCTCAAGCCTTCATTTTACTTCCTGGTGGTTTTGGTACATTAGATGAATTGTTTGAATCAATCACATTAATCCAAACAAAAAAAATAAGCAGAGTGCCTATTATTTTGGTAGGTAAAGAGTTTTGGGGTGGAATGGTTGATTGGATCAAAAAAACGATGTTGGATACTCATGCAAATATTAGTCCTGATGATCTCAACCTTTTCTCAGTAACCGATGACCTTGATGAAATAATGCAAACCATAAATGATTTTTACAATGCAAGTGGTGGTAAGTTGGAGCCGAACTTTGAGTATTAAAAATTTATGCTATAAACATAAAAGCCCCCAATCAACTTCGTTGATTGGGGGCTTTTTATTTTAGTTTTATCGAAGTTTTGCCTTCGAGAACCTCAGGCAATGGCAAAGAATTTTCCAATTACATCAGAAGCATTAAATCATTGAAGCATTAATTAATATTGTCTCCTCTAAGTCTTCTAAATCTCTTACGAGCTTCTGCCGTATAAAGGCTACTCGGAAAATCAATCAAAATTCTACTGTAATACTCTTTCGCTTTATCGGTTTGATTTAAATGACGCTCATATAATTCAGCCAAATTAAAAATCGCATTGTCCGCAAGAATATCCGTTAAATACTCGGCAACCACCTTTTCCCAATATTCGGCAGCCTTCTCATAATTTCTCTTTTTATATTCAATAGTCCCACGTCTAAATGCAATATCATCTGCAAGAGCATGGCCAGTAAACATTGTTTCGATAGAATCTAAAATAATGTAAGACTCTTCCGCCTTGTTTTGGAAAATCAATAAATCTGCCCTCGCAAACATATTCAAAGCAGTTGGAATGGTATCCATCCCCAGATTATCAATAATAAAAACACCCAAATCAATAGCATCATTAGAAATCAATTCTGAAGTAGATGCTTTTAGGATATTCAACTGCGCTTGCGCCCATTCAAAGTCACCTGTATAATAAGAGAGTTTTGCATTTCTAAATCTCGCTTCCTCTCCCAAAATATCATCTTTAAATTCTTTATCAACCTGAGAATAAAACAAGGTAGATTCCCAAATATCTCCCTTCATAATATTGTAATCCCCTAAGTCTAATTTTGATCTCGCCTTAATTTGTTTCTGTGCATTTGGCATCGCAATAATTTCCTCTAAAATAGCGATTGCTTTATCTAAATCAAATATATAATTGGCATACAATTGGCTCAATCTTTTCATTGTGCCTGTTGTCTTTTCATTCCGACCAAACTCATCCAACATAGTCAAAAAGTCTTGCTCCAAAACCTTTAAATCTTCCTCATTGTACTCATTATTATATTCCAATCTTTTCATCTTCGCACCGACTAAAGCTTGCTTTGCATTTACATACATCGGATTATCAATGCCTTTATCAATCACATACTGATAAGCATCAATTGAGGCGTCAAATTGATTTTCGATCAAGGCAGATTGTGCAAGATCAAAAACACGCATACCGTTTTCATTCATTCTTTTATCCAATGCTTTTACTTGCATAAATGCAGAATCAAAATCTTTCTCTTGGATGAAAAACCAAATCAACAATTCAGGAAAAATCAACTCATCTGGGTTCTTTTGGATTTTTTTGTATAATTTACTTTGAATGATGTCTTTGTACTTCTCCATTTTCAGCAAACCCTGAAATTCATTTTTCAACTGCTGTACTTTTTGAGGTTTTACCTGAACATAATCCAAATAACTGCCAACCATATTTTCGTAATCGCCCTGTTTCTTGTAGGTCATTGCCAATTCATAGGCAAAAGCAAGTTGGTCGCCAGTCATATCTCTACCTTTCTTATAAGCTTTGATAACATAGTCAGGCTCTTCAAGCTGATTGAATACACTCGCCATTGATCGTGCCTCATTCGCATTGTTCCCTATTTTGCTAATGGCTTTGTTAAATTGCTCCTCCGCTTTTTTAGGCTCCTCCTGTTGACGATATACATAACCCAAGTCGATGTACATACTTGGATCGTTCTTTTTCTTTTTAAAATGATTTTTAATTAATTCTTGCGAAGCATCAAACTTCTTCTGAAATACCAAACATTTCAAATAATTCCTATAATTGTATGAATTAGTGGGCGACCCCTCATATAATTTCTTAAAAAGAGGTGTAGCTTTCTCATATTCTCCTTTTTGAAAATACTGCTGCGCCAACTTCAAATCCGTATTCTGATTGACCGTAATCTTATTTCCCTTTTTGGATCTAACTTTAGTTTTTTGAGCAGCAAGAGGCTGAATCAAAAAAAACAACATCAATAATATAGAACTATATTTAATATAAGATTTCATACAAGTAATTGACTTTTATACTATTTAGTAACGATTGAGTAAAATTCCACATTTGGACTACATTTCACCGTTACCTATTTAAACGCATTTTCTAACAATAAGATTACCCTTATAACTTGATAACTTCGCAAAGCTACAAACTCTTAGGAATGTTGATGAAATAAATTTAACTTTTTGGGCCGAACGTCGGACCGAGTTTATTTTTGTTCCTAGTTAGGCAGAAAACAGGCCTGGGCCGACACTCGGTAGCCAAAGCTACGGTGAGGCTTTCTAACTAGTCCGATACTCGGAAGCTAGGGACAAAAAGAATCATCCAAAATGATAAATTTATTTAGTCAGCATTCCTATAAGAAAGACAATAAAAAAGGCTGTACGTCTTTAGTACAGCCTTTCAAATTCACTTTTTTAAGTGTTTTTTATAGATTTTCTCTAATAATATGAGATGTTTTATTGCAGTTTAAACCTTACAGGTAAATTAAAACTCACCCTTACTGGCTTGCCACGCTGTTTTCCAGGTGACCACTTAGGCATCATTTTAACAACTCTCAAAGCTTCATCTCCACATCCACCACCAATATCTCTGGCAATTTTGTAGTTACTGATGCTTCCATCTTTCTCAACAACGAAAGAAACAACACACATTCCGTCAATATTATTATCTTTTGCTATTGGAGGATATTTGATGTTTTTATAAATAAATTTCATCATTTCTGCCTCTCCACCAGGAAACGAAGGTTGATCTTCAACGATCATAAATACTTCATCCTCAGTAACTTCCTCTACTTCCTCTACAATCTCTTCAACGATTTCCTCTATTTCTTCAACAACCTCTTCTACTTCTTCCACTACTGTTTCTTCATCAGCTTCCGTTTCCAAAATCTCAGGTTGTTCTTCTTCGATAATTTCCTCATCCTCTACCACTTCAATTTCTGGTGGTGGCGGTGGCGGTGGCGGCGGTGGCGGTGGCGGTGGTGCTGAAGGTGGTGGCACAATCTCCACATCATCCTCAATTACAAGCTCACCTAAATCCATCACTTCAGCCTCTTGTTGCGACCAATTGAAGGCAAAAATTGTTGTTGAAAGAGAAATAACCATCCCTAATAACATAAATACAGACGCAAAACGCCCAATATCTGCCTGTTTGTATTTTTTGACGTATTTTTTATCATCTTCACCAGACTTCACATTCATTTGAATGATCTTATCGGTATTGACGACCTTCATAAAAAGGTAAGACACCAAAATGGCAACAAGTAAGCCTCCACATAATATTGCCAAAGCCCAAACATTGTACATAGCACCTGCAACAGCACCAGCCAATAAAAGGCCCCAAATCAATATATCTGATAAAGTAATACCTCCCATATTTTCAATTATTTTTTGAGGTTATAAAAAACATCTATGATGTTATCGTAATGATAGTAAAAATATCCTTCATGTCAAAATTCGATTGAGCAAAAAATACAAATTTTACATTTATTTTACGCTCTTTGTAAAGTGAAAATAATAAGTTCACTATTTAGACGAGCTTATTTTTTTCTTATTTTTCTTTGAAAAATCCTTGCATAGCAGGGCTACGGAAGTATTTTTCAAAGATAAATAAGGACAAAAGAAGCTCGGTCCGACGTTTCGGTCCAAATTGTGGAAGTTTTTTTTTTCGCTTTACTTTAACATTGAAACACCATCAATCATACGATTCCACTATAATACATATAAAAAATGTGCCAATCTCTCAAAATATTGAACCTTTTTCATATATACATGTATGTAATGTTAGAATAACTGAAAAGATACAGATTGCGAAAAAAAATTTCAAAAAATCCAATTTCTCAGATCATTGCGATTGGAGACAAGGCATGCCTTGTCTCTACTAATTTCTGCCATTGTTTCAATTCTGGCTAATATTTTAATCTTTCATTTTAATGCAAAAGACACAGGTAAATTAAATGCAACCCTTACTGCATTGCCTCTTTGCTTACCAGGCGACCATTTCGGCATCATATTTATAACACGAACAGCCTCCTCGCCACAACCTCCTCCAATATCCTTAACGATTTTGACATCGCTAACACTTCCATCCTTTTCTATTACAAAAGACACATAACATTTACCCGTAATACCATTCTCTTTTGCTATTGATGGATACTTAATATTTTTATAAATAAATTTAAACAACTCCGCCTCGCCTCCTATAAATGATGGTTGATCCTCTACAACCATAAAAACAGGGTCTTCCGTTTCGGCTTCTTTCTCTTCCTCCAAATCCTTTAAAAGATCATCTAAATCTCCCAAAACCTCTTCTACAACTTTTTCAGACACCTTTTGATCAATATCAATTGCCTTATCTTGAATTTTTGGCTCATTCTTTTCCAACAATTCTGCATCATCTACTATCTCTAATACAGGATCTTTGTCAAGTTCTATTTCTGGCTCTGGTTCTTTTACCTTTGGAATAACCTTTACTTTTTCCTTCTCATTTTTCAAAGTTGGCGGAATGATTTCAAAATCATCTTCATCAATAATGGTCTTTGTTGACAAATCCACCACTTCAGGTTCCAATATTGTTAAATCAAAAGCATAAATACTGCTCAAAATAGAAATAGACAAACCAGTAAATAGAAAAATAGAAGTGAATCGACCAACATCTGCTTCTTTGTATTTTTTAACGTACTTCTTATCATCTTCTCCAGTCTGCACATTCAATCGAATGATTTTTTCTGTACTCTGAGATTTCATTATCAAAAAAGAAATTGAAAGAACTAACAACAAACCGCCAAACAAAACGACCATTGCATTTGCACCCATAAAATATCCTGCCAAAGCAGCAGCAGCTAAAAAACCAAAGATGGCTAAATCCGAAATTTTTAAAGTATTCATCGTTACAATTTTTAAAGTGAAAAAATTGCCAAGATATTAGAGTCTAAAATTAGAGACTCTTACTTTTTCAGAATTTTCGTTAATAACAATGCACCCACAACACTTCCAGAAGAATTAGCCAATATATCGCCAAGTTCAAAATAACGATAGGGAGAAAACCATTGAACAAATTCAATAAAAATTCCGAACATCACTCCAATAGCAATGAATTTCAATATCAAATTTTTCGTGTCAATATTGAATAAATCTTTATTTCTTCGGCTCTCAATAACCATCGAAACAGCTAAAACAAAGTATACAAAAAAGTGCGCAATCTTATCAGTAAAACTGATAGAAAGCTTGGGCAAATTAGATGGCGGTCTGGCGATGCAAAGCAAAAAAATGGCCAATGCTAAGATCATCGAAACGGGATATTTTTTCAGTACTGATAAAACCTTTTTCATTCATCTATAAGTAAAGTGAAAATAATAAATTGAACCATTTGCCAAAATATTTTTCCTTTATACAAAGAAGGAGAATCATCTCATAGCAGGGCTACGGGATGCTTTTCCTGATGCAGGATAAGGGGAAAAGATAAAGCGGTCCGACGTTCGGCAAATGGTTTAAGTTCTTGTTTTCGCTTTACTACAACGAAAAAACCACAATAAAGATTGTATCAAGGCTTTTATCAATTGTATAATGAGGGTTAGTTGGAAAAGATACAGTTGGGTTTAATTATTTACTCAAGTTTCGCATGTTTAATGCATTCACATTATAGTTTAAAAGAAGCGTAGGCTAGTCAAAATCGGGGTGGCGTGCGCAGGCATAGAGCGGGGAACCATTATTTTGACAAGAATTTTGCTTACTTTTTTTCGACTGAAAAAGTAAGAGACAAAATCACAAAACTACAACAAAATCTATTGATTACTAGTAGGTTAAAATGGTTAGGGGACTTGCGAAACATGAGTTATTTATATTTACTCTTTGTCAGTTCTTGTCGTTGCCCGAGGCTTTTGTTTATATTTCTAGACTCCTTATCTCAAAACCCATATCTCCTGAAACAAATCTTCCATAAGCAACTGATTGGTAACAATACTTAAATAATGCTTATTTTTTTTGACACCAAAAACAGATAGAAAAGTGAGAAATACATTTTTTTTTGTTTTTGTTTTTTCTTTAAAAATCTGTATTTTTTGGCTCAATTCCGCAGCATCTCTCTTGGTAATCTCAAAGGCTTTGTCGTGAAATTTGAATTCTAAAAGATTAACGCAATTATCACTACGATCAATAACAAGGTCTATTTGAGTACCTTTTTCAAGTGTACTGCCTTTATAAGTCCAAGGAAAATCTTGAGTAATAACACCAGCAATTCCTAATTTTTGTTTGATTTGCTCAATATGCTTCAAGCAAATATTTTCAAAAGCCAAGCCCGACCAGATTTTATATTTTGGTTTTGCACAAATTTGCAACCAACTATTTTTCGTTTTCTGTTTTTCTAAAAATTGAAAATAAAACAAAGTAAATTCATCAACCAAGCGATACCGAATTATTTTATTATTAGTGAAATAAGGAAGTGTCTCTTGTACAAAGTTACATTCTATAAGTTCTTTCAAAGTAGTTGTTAAACCTCCTCCGCTATTCAATTTTCTTTGTGTAATGATTTCTTTTCGGCTCAATCCTTTATTCTTACTCGAAAGAGCAGCAACAATTTGTTCATGAAGCTCACTATTTTTAAACAACGCAGCATAAAGATTTTGAAATTCTCGTTCCAAAGCGGCCTGCGGTAAAAAAAATAAATCATCCAAAATTTGAGGAATACTTTTTCCAGCTTTTACATGACTCAAATAAAATGGAATGCCTCCAACACACATATACAATTGAACAATATCCTTCAAGGTCAATTGAACCTGTTGCATTTCCAAATACTCTTTAGTTTCTAAAAGTGAAAAAGGCATTAATTTGATGTGGCTTGTAACTCGATTGTGCAAGCCGCCTCTATCATTGATGACTTTTTTGATTATCCAAGAAGCCGCAGAGCCACAGATGACTAAAATTACATCAGAACGTTTGCTACAATAGGAATTCCAGAAATTGCTCAATGCTGCCAAAAATCCTGAGCGAGGAGTCTCAAACCACGGGATTTCATCTAAGAAAACCACCTTCTTTTGACTTTCCTCCAATGTGTTTATATACATTTTAAGCTGAGAAAATGCTTGTAACCAACTAGTAGGAGACAGAGTTGAGGCAGAGGCATTTCTATATTCCTGAAGTGTCAACCAAAAATTTTCAAGCTGTTGTCCCATAGATTTCTGGTGCAACCCACTGCATTCAAAAACAATTTGGTTTTTATAGACTTCCCTAATCAGATAAGTTTTCCCTACCCGTCTCCGACCATAAACCGCTACAAACTCAGGAGAAGTTTTTTTTTGGAGAAAGCCTTCAAGCAATTCAATTTCTTTTTTTCGACCAGCTATATTCATCTTTGAATATTTTTATATCTCGCCAAATCTACTAAAAATTAATGAGTTTTGGCGAGTTATAAAAATTATAACTCGCCAAATCTACTATAAACTTATGCGTTATGGCGAATTATAAAAATTACAGCTTGCCAAATTTGCCACAAAACAATCGTACAGACGTTGCATGCAACATCTCCCCTATGCTATCTCCTTTGCAATCTTCACAAAAGTAGAAACCCTACCCATTGTGTAAAAATGCAAAACAGGAACGCCCCTAGCTTTTAATTCTTTAGCTTGTTGAATCGTCCATTCCATACCTATTTGTCTCACTGCTTCGGAATCTTTGGCATTTTCTACAGCCTCGGCTAAATCTTCTGGCAAATCTACTTTGAAAATTCTAGGTATGATGGATAAATGTTTCTTCGTAGAAATTGGTTTGATTCCTGGAATGATTGGAACAGTTATGCCCTCAGATCGACACAATTCTACAAAATCAAAAAACTTCTGATTGTCAAAAAACATTTGTGTTACAATATAATCCGCTCCCAACTCAATTTTCTTCTTGAGGTATTTTAAATCTGCTTTCATATTTGGAGCCTCAAAATGTTTTTCGGGATAGCCAGCCACACCAATACAAAAATCGGTTGGATCTGCATTTCTTAACTCATCAGCCAAATAAACTCCCTTATTCATCTTCACAATTTGATCCACTAAATCAGAAGCAAAATGATGCCCTCCTTTTTCAGGTACGAATGTCGCTTCAGATTTCATTGCATCACCTCGTAAAACCAATACATTTTTAATGCCTAAAAAGTTAAGATCAATCAATGCATCTTCTGTATCGTCTTGTGAAAATCCACCACAAATAATATGTGGAACGGCATCCACACCATATTTATTCATAATAGAAGAACAAATCCCGACAGTGCCTGGTCGCTTTCTTACTACGACTTTTCTAAATGATCCGTCCTCTTGCATCTTATACATATACTCTGACCTATGATAAGTTACATTGATAAATGGTGGTTTAAATTCCATCAATGGATCTAATACATTAAATATTGATTTGATACTTTTACCCTTTAATGGAGGCAATACTTCAAAAGAGATCAATGTTGACCCTTTCGCTTTTTCTATATGTTCGGTAATTTTCATGATTCAGATTGTTGGAAGAAAAATTTGCTTTGTAAAACCTTTATCTTATAAAACCCTTCAATAAGTAATAAGGTATACAATTAAAGAAAATTTTAATCTGAATCTTAATACTCATCTTCCTCCAAAAATGGAGTAGGAATTAGCACCAGCGACTCAATGAAAAGAGTCAGGTTGCTAAGGTTTCATAGGGCCATATCCCTCTACCTTTCTTAATAAGTTATTTATTAATATGTTACGTTAAGAACATTCTCGACTCAAAGGTAATGTATAAGAATTAATTTTTAACGATAGTTAAACAGATAATTATTTTTATTAGTTCTATATTTGCACTTCATCTTTAGAGATTCTCTTTGTTTTGAGAACGGCAACCGAGCTTAAATGCCGCGGTGCTCCAACGATGTGCGGGCTTCTTTCCGAAAAATTTCAAGAAAATTTCAAGAAAGTTACTCTGCACAATTGTTAGCTTCAGATGCGTTTTTATTCAATTTAACCTCTTGACGATGTTGATAAAAAAAATTTTACAAGAAAAAATAATGGTCTTAGATGGTGCGATGGGCACAATGATCCAAAGATATAAACTAACCGAAAGCGACTTCCGTGGCAAGCGTTTTAAAAGCCACGATTGCGATCTACAAGGCAATAACGATCTTTTATCTATAACGAGACCCGATATAATTGAAGCAATCCATGATGAATACCTAAGAGCTGGCGCGGATATTGTCGAAACCAATACTTTTAGTGGAACAACCATTGCACAAGCGGATTATAATTTAGAAGACATTGTTTACGAACTAAATTTTGAATCAGCTAGAATTGCAAAAATTTCTACCAAAAAATTTACTACGCAAACTCCTAACAAACCTAGATTTGTCGCTGGTGCTATTGGTCCCACAAATCGTACTGCTTCGCTCTCGCCAGATGTAAATCGTCCTGGTTTCCGTGCCATCACATTTGATGAACTATATGAAGCTTACTACCAACAAGCCAATGGATTGATTGATGGTGGTTCTGATTTACTACTAATAGAAACTGTGTTTGACACTTTGAATGCCAAAGCTGCTTTGATGGCTGTCAACAATGCATTAAAAGAAAAAAACAAACAAGATGAAATTGGTATTATGATTTCTGGAACCATCACGGATGCCAGCGGTCGTACCTTGTCGGGACAAACAGTCGAAGCTTTCTATAATTCTCTTTCACACGGAAACCTTTTAAGTATTGGTCTAAACTGTGCTTTGGGAGCAAAAGAAATGCGTCCTTATATTCAGGAATTAGGAAGGATAGCCGAATGCTTTGTCAGCGTTTATCCTAATGCTGGTTTGCCAAATGCTTTTGGTGGTTACGATGAAACTCCTGAAATGATGGCTGGTGACATCCACGATTTTTGCTCTAATAGCTTTACTAATATTGTGGGTGGATGTTGTGGAACCACTCCTGATCACATCCGTCATTTTGCCGAAGTTGCTGTGAAAAATAAACCTCGTAAAATTCCTACACTTGAACCTTATTTGAGATTAAGTGGCTTGGAGCCCTTGACGCTAACACCCAATACCAATTTTATAAACATCGGTGAAAGAACCAATGTAACGGGTTCAAGAAAATTTGCTAGGCTGATAAAAGAGGAAAAGTTTGAAGAGGCTCTATCGGTCGCTAGACACCAAGTAGAAGGTGGCGCGCAAATCATCGACCTTAATATGGATGAGGCAATGTTAGACAGTGAAGCATCTATCATTTTATTCCTAAATTTGATTGCCTCTGAACCAGATATTTCCAAATTGCCCATCATGGTGGATTCCTCAAAATGGTCGGTGATTGAAGCTGGTTTAAAGTGTTTACAAGGAAAGGGAATCGTTAATTCCATCTCCATGAAAGAGGGGGAAGCTGCTTTCATTGAACATGCTGAAAAAGTAAAAAATTATGGTGCGGCGGTCATCGTCATGGCATTTGACGAAAAAGGTCAGGCAGATACTATTGAAAGAAAAGTCGAGATTTGTGAAAAATCATATAAAATTTTAACAGAAAAAGTAGGCTTCAAACCTCAAGACATCATCTTTGACCCAAATATTTTTGCGGTTGCAACTGGTATCGAAGAACACAATCCTTATGCCCTTAATTTTATTGAATCCATTAAACAGATCAAGGAAAAAATGCCACTGGCAAAAATAAGTGGCGGTGTGAGTAATGTCTCTTTTTCCTTTAGAGGAAATGATCAAGTTAGAGAAGCAATGCACGCTGTATTCCTGTACCACTCAATAAAGGCAGGAATGGATATGGGTATTGTAAATGCAGGAATGATGGAAATCTACGATGAGGTAGAACCTGAATTGAGAAAAAAAGTAGAAGCAGTAATTCTCAACACAAATCCAAACGCTACAGACGAATTAATTGAGTTTGCATCTAACGTAAAAGGTGGTGGTAAAAAAAGAGTCGTTGACTTGTCTTGGAGAGAAAATACAGTTAAAGAAAGACTAAAGCATTCATTGGTAAATGGCATTGTTGATTATATTGATGAAGATACTGAAGAGGCATTAAAAGAATACAACAAACCGATCAATGTTATTGAAGGTCCGCTAATGGATGGTATGAATGTAGTGGGTGATCTTTTTGGTTCTGGTAAAATGTTCTTGCCTCAAGTGGTAAAAAGTGCGCGTGTAATGAAAAAGTCCGTTGCTTGGTTACAGCCATATTTAGAAGCAGAAAAAGAAGAAAACGAATCTTCCAACGCTGGAAAAGTATTGATGGCAACCGTAAAAGGAGATGTCCACGATATCGGAAAAAACATTGTAGGGGTTGTACTGGCTTGTAATAATTACGAGGTCGTTGATTTGGGCGTAATGGTTCCAATGAAAAAAATATTAGATACTGCCCAAGAAGAAAAAGTAGATGTCATCGGATTGAGTGGTTTGATAACACCGTCTCTGGAAGAAATGGTTTACATCGCTGAAGAGATGGAAAGAAGAGGTATGAATACACCTTTATTGATTGGTGGAGCAACAACTAGCAAAGCGCATACAGCGGTAAAAATTGCCCCTCAATATTCGCACCCAGTCATTCACGTTTTGGATGCTTCTCGATCCGTTCCTGTTGTTGGTAAAATGATAAACAAAACTGCTAAAGTTGAGTTTGTAAAAGATTTAGATATTGAATATGAAAAAGTTCGTGTTCAACAAGCAAAAAAATCTACCAACAAGGAATTGCTAAAAATTGATGTTGCAAGAGCAAATAAAATTCCTATTAAATGGGATAAAAAAGACATTCAAAAACCCAATTATATAGGGGTAAAAGTTTTTGAAAATTACCGATTATCAGAACTAATAGAGTATATTGATTGGACTCCATTTTTCAAAAGCTGGCAATTGGCTGGAAAGTATCCAGACATTTTAACAGATGAAGTAGTTGGAGTAGAAGCAACAAAATTATTCAAGGATGCACAAGACATGTTGCAAAAAATCGTTGAGGAAAAATGGCTAACTGCAAGTGCAGTAATAGGAATTTTCCCTGCCAACACTGTCGATGATGATACCATCGAAGTTTCTCTAGAAGGTTCTGTTATCAATAAATTTTACAGCTTACGTCAACAAAATAAAAAGGCTCCAGGCAAACCCAATTTCTCTCTTGCAGATTTTGTAGCTCCGAAAAGTTCAAAAATTCAAGACTACATTGGTTGCTTTGCCGTAACCACTGGAAAAGGCATTGAAAAGCGTGTCAAAAATTTTGAAAAAGCCCATGATGATTACTCTGCTATTTTGTTAAAAGCTCTAGCCGACCGCCTTGCCGAAGCTTTCACAGAGCATTTACATGAAAAAGTTAGAAAAGAAATTTGGGGTTACCAAAAATCAGAGCAACTCAGCAACGATGAATTGATTAAAGAAAAATATCAAGGCATTCGTCCTGCACCAGGTTATCCTGCTTGCCCCGATCACACGGAAAAAGCAACAATTTGGGAGTTATTAAGTGTAGAAAAATTCACTGGTATTTCTCTAACAGAAAGCTATGCGATGTATCCAGCAGCTTCTGTTAGTGGCTGGTATTTCGCCCATCCCGAATCGCATTATTTTGGTCTTGGAAAAATACAAAAGGATCAGGTAATAGAATTAGCCGCTCGCAAAGATCTTCCATTGAAGGAAATGGAACGTTGGTTGGCTCCGAATTTGGGATATTAGCCTTCCGAGAATTTCAGGCTACGAGAACAAAAACATCATCCCAGCAATTGCCGAAGCTTCGCTTCGGCAATTGCTGGGATTTTAATTTTTAATAAATTAATATTTATTATTGAAAATGATGTCCGTAATTTTAAAAAATAGTGCCGACAATTTGGTAAATTTGATATATAAAAGTCTATAAACATAGCTTTCCAAAACTTTCATCACACAGACCATGCCTGACGATGATTGGTTTATGGGAACAGACTAAATTTGCTCAAATAAAATCATATATTATGTGTTACAAATTAACAATGCTTTTCTTCATTTTGACTGCTTTCAGTAGCCAAAGTTTAACAAACAATTATAAAATAATCTTTGAAAATGAAAATGCCAGTTATATTTTAAAAATAGACAATGGCAGCTTGGTATTTAAAAACGATCAACCTGATGTTAGAGTAACGGCAGTTAGCAATAATTCAGCTGATATCGGTAAAGTAAATACTTCTGAAAAAATTTATAAAATAACCAAAGGAAAAACTTGGCAAGAAGGTTTAAAAATTGGTGGAGATGACGCCGTTAATGGTTTTAAAATTGGTGGGGATGATGTAGTTAATGGTTTTAAAGAAACAAACTTGCTATTCAATGTTGAAGATCACCATACTTGTAAAATCATTCTTAGTTTTGAATTTGTAACGATTGTGGAACAATCAAGCAATGTAAAACAACAATTTCCAATTAATGACGCTTTGCTTATTCATATAAAAGGAAATAAATTCAGCTTATTTAAATAACTTTCTAGCTTTAAATAAGTTTTAACCGCAAAGACACAAAGAACACAAAGCAAAACTGCTTTGTGTCTTTATGACATATAATTCATAACTAATTATGAAGTATTTGTTCCGCTATTTTTAGCATTGGTAGTCCCTCTGTTTTGCTTTTCAGCCAAATTCCTACTTCATCATAAGGTAAATATTTATTTTTAGATTTATCTATTTTGTTAAATTGTTGCAATGCTACCTCGAAATCCGTTTTCTCTAAACGCATTTTTTTACAATAGATTTTTATTAGTTTTACAATTAGGTTTACCAGCCCATTTGATTTTTTCACTGTATAAAAACTCTTTCTAACTTTTTCAGTCAAAGACTTTAAAAAATCAGTATCCTCTACTTTTGCAATTTCATTCAATTCATAATGGATCAACAACTCAAAAACTTTACCATTATAATAAAAATCAATGCGTCTAGATTTTTTTCCATTATTTAATATTTTTTGAATCCAAAGATGAGTTGAATCAAAGTCTTCTTTAATGAAATAATAAATACTTAAATTGTACCAAATTACAATCTGTCTGCCAAGTTCAATTGCATTTTTGTATTTTTCAAGCCCCTCTAGCAAAGCAGGAATGAGCTTTCCCATTTTTTCAAAATCGCCTTGTTTGAGATAATAAAGAAACTCTGAATAATAAATGTTGCTAAACTGTACCACTTCATCAAATGGACTATTGGTTTCAAAGTTTTTTAGTTGCCTTAATACTGCTAAAAATTGATCCTTTGGTTCATTGTATCTAACAATATTATTGAGATAATTGGCTAAAAAATTAATGAATTTGAAATCTAAATTTTTACTACAATTTTTTTTCGATTCATAAATTTGTTGCATTTTTTTCATGCATTTAAAAACAGCATCTTTATCTGATTTTAAGTGGTACAGTTCTACCTTCGAATTTAAATATAGTATTTTCGAGTTAAAACAGTTGCATTGTGTTTCATCTATGTTATTTAAAGCGGTTTCTATTTCAGTCAATTTTGCCCTTACTATGTTTCTTTCTATTCCGCTGACATTTTGGCTTAGGTAAAATATTCTATCATAAATATCTCTCAGTTCTACTTCCAGTTTCACGAACTTTACATCTAACTCTAGAGCTTCTACAAACTCTAATTCTTTTTTTTTGATTTCTAGAATGGAATCCAAGTTCTTGTGTTTATTGGCATTTCTTTTTATTCGACGCTCAAATTCAGAAATTTCCAACAATAATTTATTTTGCTTATGTTTAATGGCATCTTTTTTTAACTTTTTTAACATTCGTTGAGCTTTTGCAAACAAGCCTCTTTCCTGAAGAAAAATTACTTCTCTAAAAGTGTTCTCCATTTTATCATCAATGGATTCTCTATTTGTTAAAGACATGAATTTTTTCAGAACCAAATTATAAAGATTGGCTGTTTCTGATGTCAAATTTTGTATAAGCTTGTGTTTGTTGTTTTTTTGTAAATAAAAAATTAAATGTTCTTTATCGTACTTTTCTAACAAATTGAGTGCCTGAAACAACACCAACGCATTGCTATTGGACTTATTTCGGTTGACATGCATTGTAAAACTCCTCTTTTGACTTCGAGTCATAGATTGTATGATTAAATGCAACTCTATTAAATTTAGAGACATAATTATTTTTTATTTTTTCTGTTACAAAACCGATTTTTTTCAATAAAACACCTTTGTTTAAATGATTGAAAATCAATAGACTAAATTACTATTTCATATTTTTTTACTGTAAAAACAGCCTTTAGAAAAACCATTTTTTGAATTAATTTAAACCAAACAAATCAAAAACTTGATTTATATTTGAGTATTGTTAAACAACAAGGAAACTAATTGTAAGATTCAAATATAGTAACTTTATCTAATTATTTATAATTTTATTAGAAATAAATTATTGATTATCAATAATTTACATCTATTTAGTATTTATTATATAATATATTTAAGTATTTTTAATTGTCATTAGAATAAAATAGCAACCAAACTGTGCATATAGAAATTAGTTATCGAACATTTTTCTGAGGAGAAGAACAGCATAAGAAAGTTACTCAAACTTTCTGTGGATACCCAAGTGAATAATTGTAAATTTTATTTTTCATGATTGAGTTTTATTTTTTTAAAGTGTTTAAATTTTAATTGTTTTACCAAATACATTTTTAGTCAAATGCCAATTTGCTAATAACTCTATTTGGTTACTTTGTAACGATGAAATAATAACTTCGGCAATTTAAACCGAACTGTCGGACCAGAGTTATTTTGTTCTCATTTTTCTATTGAAAGAGTGATAATTGTTGATACTTTGAATGATTTCAAGAGGACAATGAGGGCTAAAGAAGCCATTCAAATGCCGAACTTATTGTTTTATCGTTACTTAACAAATGTTTTTTGTGAGCAGTAAGAGCTTCAAACCTAATCATTATTGGGTTCCCTTGCAATCTTTATGATTGTGAGGGAAGGAGCTTTTTTATAACATATTAAAATACAATTATCGTTGTTTATTTTATATAACATTTTGGGAACAGGAAGGCTATCTAATTTAGTTGATTCATTTTAGGAATTTGGCAATTGCTAAAACCTCTTATCTTATCGGCACAGCCCACATCACTACTACTCTGGGTTAAATAAGAGAACAACATATTGCTGGGTCCTATTTTGAATTACCCCACGATCTCTCAGGTTGTGGGGTATTTATAGTATTTTTATGTTACTACCCATATGGGCAAATGCAAGGCATTGCCCATATGATATGTATTTATAAATTTATGCATCAAAAAAAATTCGTAATTCATAATTATTATTTATTTTTTACACTCTCAATAATTTCCAAAACCGTTTCCTCCAATTCTGGTCCCATTTTCAAATACTCATTTGGATATTTATCTCGCATAAAATGCATCAAAACATACCAAATAGGCTTCAAACGATCCTTTACATTTATATCTTTCGCCTTCTCACTCTGAAAAAACTCATAAACCAATTCAAACTGCTCCTTTGATAACAAAAGCGTAAAATACTCAATTATATCATCTAAAAATTCTTCATAGTTTTTTTCAGTAAATAAAAACTGTTGCGCTGTTTCCCAAGACTCTGTAATCAAATCATTCCACAATTGAATGGTTGACAATGTATGTATGAAGTAAATATTTTCCTTATCATTCTCAACAGCTATTTGGGCATACTTTAAACCTTTAGCTTTATCTAACTTATTTTCGTATTGCATCCAAGCAAGACTATTATTGCAATTATTTATTCCTTTTTCTATACCTTTTAACCAATATTTTTCAGCTTTCTTGATTTTATCTTGCTCTTGATATAAAAAACCCAAATTAATAAATGCTCTATAATCTTCTTTCTTGATAGCTTTTAAATAAAACTTTTCAGCCTCTTCATATCTATGTTGGTCAAAATATAAAGCCGCCAAATTGTTTAGAGCATTATTCTCACCTTTCTCGATAGCTTTTAAATAAAATTTTTCAGCCTCCTGATACCTATGTTGTTTCATATATAAAATTGCTAAATTGTTTAGAGCAAAAACATTTCCTTTGTCAATAGCTTTTAGATAAAAAGTTTCAGCCTCTTTATTTTTATTTTGTTCTTTGTATAAATCAGCCAAATTATATTGAGCAGAAACACTTCCCTTGTCAATAGCTTTTAAATAAAACTTTTCAGCTTCCTTATACCTATGTTGTTTCATATATAAAATTGCCAAATTATTTAGAGCACTATTATCACCTTTCTCAATAGCTTTTAAATAGAAATCTTCAGCCTCCTCATATCTATGTTGTTTAGTATACATATTTCCCAGATTGTATAAAGCATTATTATGTCCTTTCTCAATGGCTTTTAAATAGAAAAATTCAGCTTTCTCATAGTTTATTAATTTAGAATAACAATAGCCTATTGTATGAGAAATATTTTTAAATTTCTTTGATTTTTTTAAATAACTAATCGCTTTTTCCTCATTGCCACTTTTTAAAATTTCAATTCCTTTATCAACTATGTTTTTTCTAGATTCCGAAAGTTCATGCTCTAACCCTGATTCCTTTCCTGATAAAAAACTTTTAGCTGTCTCTAATAATAAATGCTCTTTATCTTTACTCAAATATTCTGAATTAGCTAAAGCCTCCGTCATATAATAAGCCCCTCCAACATCATAATTATCTTCTTGCATGCATTTTATTAGTTTATTAGTTCTATCATCAATACCCTTTTCCCCTAACCATTCATCCAAAAAGCGGGTTAGCCAGAAAACTTTTTTACCATCATTTTTTCTGCCGAAGCGCATTAAGTACCAAATATTGTAAAAACGTTCTTTTAAACGGTATAAATGGTTTTTGGTATTGGTGGGAATGACTTCTATCCAATCATTTTGACCTAAATTTGCCAATTGCGCGGAAATGGCTTTGCTTTGCAAACGGGTTTTCTTGGCTATTTCTTTCGTGGTAATGGCATCCCAATGAAAGGCTATCGCATCAATAATGGCTTGTTGGTTTTTTGGCAATTCATCGGTACGGCCTTTGTAAAGTGGGCTAACCCTGTCCAGAATAATTTCTAAATCTTTAAAAGTCTCACCATTTTTATTATCTACAAAAATTTCAAACAACAAAACTACAGTTCTGATAACACCACCTGTTATTCTTCGGATGACTTCGATTTTTGCTTTATTGTTTTCTATTAAATCATTTACTTCTTCTGCCTTATAAGACTCTCCTAATTTTTTTAGCAAAATGGTCGTTTCCTCTTTGTTCACCCCTTTTAACATATAAGTTCTCATTTGTTCATAGAGGGGGTATTTATAATCTAATAGTTGATCTATAATAATAGGAGATGCTGCAATTATCCGTATGTCTGTATGGGTTGTCAAAACTTCTCTTAATCGTTGAACTTCGTGTAAGCTAAACTTCGGTAAAATATCCTGAAAATTATCTATAAACAAAACAATCTTTTTATTACCTTTTTTCAGCTTCTTAGTTAGCAATCTAAAGGCTTTTTCTTCATAAGTTTCATCATCTTTTACTTCTCCGTATAACACATCCATTTCATTCAATACGGTTCCAAATTCATCGGACTTATCTTCCAAATACTCTGCTAGTTTTTCCCATAAATTTGCCAAGGTTCTAAGCCCATACATTTCTTCATTAAATACAATGGGGATCATCCAAGAATTTAAATTCGCATCTTCCTCAATTTGATAGGCTAAACGTAATAGCAAGGTTGTCTTCCCCATTCCTCGCTGACCAATAATTAATATATGCTCTTCTGGTTTGTCCATCTTGGTTTCTGAAATCAATTTATAGATTCGCTTAAACATTTTCAACCTTACTACAAACCTATCCACTAAGCCTTTTTTACTTAATTGGCTTGGATTATAAATACTTCCTACTGTTCTTCCTGTAAATGCCATGATTCTTTTTTTGTTGTTCCTTATTAGGAACGAAAAAACAATAACTAGTACATTTAAGCTTCAATATTTTCCAATCTACTGCCGCACCGGCGGACCGGTTAAAAATACTCGCCTTAGCTCTGCTAGGACTCCGTTTTTTGCCTTGTATATTGAAAAATCTTTTTGCTAAGATGTCCAACTTATTATTTCATCGTTCCTTATTTTTTTACAATAAATTTAACCCACCACTTTCTTATTAATTCAGAAGTGAATTTAAACTGATTGGTGTTTTCATTCATAACTATATATCCATCAAATTGCAGGGATTCAATGACCCGATCATAATCATCATTTTTCATTTTACGCGAAAACTTATTAAGCATCTCTGCTTGATCTACTGGTTGGTTGATAGCAATATAATTTAATAAGTTCAACACAGCTTTATGAACAGATTTTTCAAAAGCTTTTTCTAAACGGTCATAGTATTGTTTAAAATATCGATTATTACGAAAATTCAAAATTCTTGCATTTATATCAGTAATATCTTCAATGGTGATTCTTCTCTCTTCCTCTTCATACAATTCAACCATTTCTTTCATAGCCAATTGAATGTGAAAGGGAATGAGCCAGTCAAAACCTTTAAGTAAATTATCAATGGCTGCTGGTTCAAAATCCACCTCACAATTACTCAAAATTTTAGTAGCCATTTCCTTTGCCTCTTCAAAGCGTAATGGTCCTACTTCAATCGTTCCAATATCGTTAATAACATTGCTGGAGGTGATGCCTTTTACAACAGCAGGCAAACCAATTGAGCCTGTATAGGTATACAATACATTCCTATTTGCAGAATGTCTGTGCGCTCGACATTGTTGTAAAAATTCTTTGGCGACTTCAACTCCGTGTCTTGATTTTATATTTTCTATTGCTTGTGGATATTCATCCAACAAAAAAACAATTCGATGATCGTCAGTATCCAATTTCTCCATCAATTGCTCAAATGCTTTTTGATGGGATATTGGTTTTTGGTCTGACAACTCAATACCAGCCAATCCTAAAAGTTCAATGCCTTTTATCCTACCAATGGTGTTTTTCACCAACTCTTTAACCTTTGAGGACTTTTTAATCAATGTGGACAAAGCATCACTCTTGGACAATTCTTCTATCAGTCTCTCATAATACTTCTCAATGGAATTGATCGGCTCTAAAAAAACATAGACAAATCGGTAGTTTTCTTTCGGATTATCTCGCATATACCACATTATAGAGGTCTTCCCCACTCTTCTTGGTGCTGCAATTAACATATGGTTTCCATCGTCTAGATAGCGATATAACCTATTAATGATCTTATCTCTAGGGAAGAAATCATTGTTTGTGACTGATTGTGTGAACACGTTATTCATTTGACAAAATATTTTTTGTTAAAACAAATATAGATGACAAATTTTATTTTGTCAAATAAAATGTGCTTTTTTTAAAATATTTTATTCTGTCAAATTTTGCGCACCTTGTGAATCGTTGGACAAAATCAAAAAAAAAATGCAAAAACGCTACAATTTTAAATTGTGGCGTTTTTGCATTTTTTTCCTCCGTCGAGAGCAACCGCAAGGGTTGTCCCTACATATCATTTACATATTATTGGCATTTCTCAATTCGTAATTACCCCCTTATGTAATCTACCAAACTTCTCACACTATGGTCATAATCGAATTCTGAAAAAACGATGTTGTAATTTGTGGGATCTACAACAGAATCATAGGCGTATTTTGCGATGTCTAATTTACTGTGGTCGTAATCTAATAACTGTAGTAATTTTTTGATTTGGGAGCTGGTAAAATTGTGATTGTCGATGGCATATTCGATAAGATGCTTTCTGTTGTAATCGTAATCAGTGTTTCTTACATCGTCTATTAATTCATAAAAACTTCTTTCGGAAATCACTCTGACATTATGATAATCCTGATGATATGAATTTTGTTTTCTTTGGATTTTGTGGTCTATTGGGTCCTGGCTCCCTGAATGTGGTATGGGTCCATTGCTACCTTGTGGATGTGTTGGATGGTTTTCTGGTCTATTGTCTTCGTAACGATCTTGATGTGCTTGATTGTTATTATGTCGATCATTTGGATGTAAGGGTCTTCTATCATTTCGGACTAAATGCAAAGAACCTCGTCTTTCATCTAATTTTCCTGTAACATCTCCGCAATGTGGAAAGTCAATACTTCCTTTAAAAACGGTGAAGCTTGGAGAGTTTCTATTGGGTTGATATTTTTTATACTTCTCAATTCTTACTTTGTGAGTGCCAGCAGTAATATCGTGAATGTCGATATTGCCATAAAACGCAGGATAGGTTTTATTGTCTATTTTTATAAGATACCAATGGTTTTCATTAGCGTCTAAATGCATTGTGGTTCCGCAGGCAAATGTAGTAGCGGAAAACAGCAAGGTCAAGAGTGTAACAAAAATTTGAGTTTTCATACAACAGTAATTTTTAAAATTAATTAACTCTTCAATGTTGTATAAGACTGACTTTTTTTGCTTTTGTTTAATTTGAATTTTCACAAATTTGATTGCACCAAATCAAAATACAGTCGTGCATTTATTCCTATCGTAAATTACAGATGGGATTTGCAGACAAAGATATGTATTTATAACATGTAGACGCAGCCAAGATGTGCAGCCAAGATGTGCAGCCAAGATGTGCAGCCAAGATGTGCAGCCAAGATGTGCAGCCAAGATGTGCAGCCAAGATGTGCAGCCAAGATACAGACAAGGCATGCCTTGTCTCTACAGACGAATATATACAGTATGTTCGATAAAATTACCTAAATTCTGAAAATTTGGTTCTGACTGCTCCTGGTTTGTTATTTTTCAAATAGGAAAGAAAATTTTGTTTTTCTCGATAACCGTCAAATCGTTTCATTTCGGTATTTTTCTTATCAAACAAAATAATGGTTGGGTACCCTGTAATAAAATTTTCTTTTGCCATTTTTACCCCCTGACCTTTTTCTCCATTGACTTTGTATGCCAAATAATGGGTATTTACATATTTACCGACTTCGTTGTCTTGAAAGACCTCTCTGTCCATTTTTTTACAAGGTTGGCACCAATCTGCTGTATAGACAACAAAATAGGGTTTGTTTTTCTTTGCAGCTTCTCGCTGAAGCTCACTGAAGGTTCCTAAATAAAAATTTACTTGTGCTTGTAAACTATTCATAGAAAAAAAGCACATAAAAGCTAACGCAAAAAACCATTTCATATCTGTCTACTAATATTATATTTATTAAAGTTGTTTAACCAAAAATTACTAAAGGTTTGGAATTGTATCGAATAATGGAAAAACAAGTTTTTCCGTTCACTAATGTACGACTAAAAAAAGCATTCTAAGTTTAATTTTAACATACATTTTTCCACAAAAAAAAGGCTTGTAGAAATTCTACAAACCTTTTTATATTTTCTTTAAAGATGTTTCTTAGTTAATACCAAGAGCTTTTAAAGTTTCGTATGGAATTGATCTTCCTTCCACACCTACAGCTAAACCACTATCCGTTTGGAATGAACGAATAGCTGCTCTAGTTTCAGTACCTATAACACCGTCAATTGGTCCTGGATTGTAACCTTTGTCTCTCAATGCGATTTGAATTCTTTGAATATAATCACGGTTTGATTTAGACTCACACAAAACTTCTCTCCATTCTGTCATACCACCTGTAGAAACAAGTTGCTTAGATGAAACTGTTTTGAATTCTGCTGGAATTTCTTTAGAAAGTGTCTGTGCTGGTGTAGCAACCACTTTTCTAGAAACTGTTTTATATTCAGCTGGAATTGTTTCTTCTTGAACTTGAGCAGGCGTTTGAACTACCGTTCTTTTGATTGTTCTGTACTCTGCAGGAATCTCTACTTCTTTAACAGAAGAAGGCGATTTCAACACCTTACGACTAACCGTACGGTATTCAGCAGGAACTTCCTTTAAACACCAAACTCTACAATCTTCTGGATTTTCTGAGATGCAATCACGAGTTGCTTTTCCCTTCACCCATTTAGTAATAGAAGGTGAAATTTGAATTTGTTCAGAAACTGTTTCATAAACTGGAGAAACAGGAATTAATTTAGAAGAAGCCTCTTTTACCATGATTTCTTCTGTAACTGTAGTGTAACTTGGTGGAATAACCTTTAAAACGTTATAAGGCTCTTTGATCATAATTTGCTCCGTAACAGTTTCATATTGAGCAGAAACAACTTCAATTTTAGAAGAAGCCTCTTTTACAAGAATTTGCTCTGTAACTGTTTCGTACACATCTGGAACCATGCACTTGGCGTAACATTGTCCTACTCTTGCATCAGCTGGCAAATCCCCAGATTGAGCTTGCAAGAAAAATGGAGCAGCAAATACCCCAGCTAAAATGCTTAGTACAAATTTCTTAGTCATATTTTTATACTTTAATTTGATTGATTTCAATTTTAGTGATTATCACTTCACTAAACAAAACTAATTATTTTTTGGCACATATAATAATATATTCACAATGTAAATGGCGCGTTTTATTTACTAGCGTAAATTTTTGAAAACACCTCCCACTCAACGGTTCTATAATAATTTTCCCCAAAATATTTAAGTAACATATGTATGTCACTCACATTCAAGAACCCAAAGACTGGCTGAGGGTTTTCGAGCCGCTCATTCAGTATAGTAGTGGTGGGATATACTAACCTACCATTAGTCAAATATAATGCCAAACTGTGCGCTCCTCTTTTACCAACCTGAGAATTAAAGGTATATAATTCATCATTTATGGTTATATCTTCTCTTGTTTCAGCATCAAATTGAACTGGATAGTAGTTTTCATTTATATAATTTACAACTTTTTGATTTGTAAAAGTCGTTGACTCCATTTTGCGACAACTTGCGCACCATGTTGTTGTTACATAAAACATTATTTTACGGTTTTCAACCTCATTAAGTTTTATAGCCTCCTCCACAGTCAGCCAATTTATTCTTTGAAAGCTGGTGTTTTCTTCACTTTTGGTAAATGACGAAAACAATACGCTGACCATCAAAAGAATGGTTGCAAAGAAAATAAAAGTTGTTTTCATAAAAAAATGATTCAATGTTTCAATGATAAAATGCTTCAATAAAACAGAATAGGATATTTTCAACATTGAAGCATTATTTTCTACGTTTGCAACACGCCTGGGTTAAATTTTTCCATATCAGGATTTTGGTTTGCAGCCTCTATGCTCACTGAAATGTATTCTCTTGTTTTTTTAGGATCAATAATTTCATCTACCCACAACCTTGATGCAGCATAAAGTGCCGTTGTTTGACTACTGTATTTATCAGAAATATCTTTTAAAATGCTTTTTTGCGTTTCATCGTCAATTTTTTTGCCTTGCTTCTTTAAAGATGAAACTTTTATTTGTAAAATGGTTTTCGCTGCTTGTTCTCCGCCCATTACTGCTATTTTAGCTGTTGGCCAAGCATAGATAAATCTTGGATCGTAGGCTTTTCCACACATTGCATAATTTCCTGCTCCATATGAGTTTCCAATTACAATAGTGATCTTAGGAACAACAGAATTTGATACAGCACTGACCATCTTAGCTCCATCTTTAATGATTCCTCCATGTTCGGATCGGCTTCCAACCATAAATCCTGTCACATCTTGCAAAAATACCAGTGGAATTTTCTTCTGATTGCAATTCATTATAAATCTTGCAGCTTTGTCCGCCGAATCAGAATAGATAACGCCACCAAATTGCATCTCTCCTTTCTTATTTTTGACTATCTTTCGTTGATTCGCCACTATTCCAACAGCCCAGCCGTCTATTCGAGCATAAGCACAAATGATTGATTTGCCATAATTTTCCTTGTATTCTTCTATCTCTGAATCATCCACTATCCTTCCTATGACATCTCTCATTTCATAAGGTTTAGCTCCATTTTCTGGATATAAACCATAAACATCTTCTGAAGGAAACTTGGGAGCTATTGGCTCTATTCTATTGAAACCTGCTTGTCCAAAACTGCCAAATTTATCCATCAAACCTCTAATCGTTTTTAGGCAAGTGGCGTCATCGGGCATTTTATAATCTGTTACACCTGAAATTTCGCATTGAGTGGTTGCTCCTCCTAGTGTTTCTTTGTCTACCTCCTCTCCTATCGCAGCTTTTACAAGGTATGGACCTGCTAGAAAAATTGACCCCGTCCCTTCAACAATCAGAGCTTCATCTGACATAATTGGCAAATAGGCTCCTCCAGCAACACAGCTTCCCATAATGGCAGCTATTTGTGGAATGCCTAAAGAAGACATTCTAGCATTGTTTCTAAAAATTCTACCAAAATGTTCTTTGTCTGGAAAAATTTCATCTTGCATTGGAAGATAAACACCTGCACTGTCAACTAAATAAATGATTGGCAGACGGTTTTCCATTGCTATTTCTTGCGCTCTAAGGTTTTTTTTGCCTGTAATGGGAAACCAAGCACCTGCTTTTACTGTGGCATCATTAGCCACTATCACGCAAAGTCTATTTTTTATACGTCCCAATCCTGTAATAACACCTCCTGCTGGGCATCCACCTTCATCTTTATACATTCCGTGTCCTGCAAAAATGCCGAATTCGAAAAATTCAGTACTTTCATCAATTAGGTTTGCGACTCTTTCTCTTGCCGTCATCTTTCCCCGAGAATGCTCTTTATCTATCTTTTTTTGTCCTCCACCTAAGCTGATCGCATCTTTAAGGCGATTTACTTCTGATAATTTAAGCTTGTTGAAATCCTCATTTTTATTCCAACTTAAATCTATTTTTGTTTTTGCCATTTTTTAGCCTGATTTTTGCACATCAAAGGTAAGTAAAGCAAAAAGAACTTTACTAACATGTTTAGTTGATTTATGCTTTAGTCTAATAATTTAATGTAGACATTTTCGTTTTAGAGTCTGTATTATGGATTTCAGACCAGTCCTATTGCCAAGCATTTAAATCAAATTTTAATATTACTGATATAAGAATTTTTAGCTCAAATTTTAAATATAATGAAACAGTTATTCAAAGCATGTAGTATATATTAAGTTAGAACTATTGACTTCACAATCCATTGAAAATCAGCATCTATTTTAGCTACAGTTCGCATTGATATTGTAAAAACCTGACCCCGAATAATGAAATACTTTTACTCATTCCATACTTTCTTATTTTTATTAATCCTGTTTAGTTCAAATCTGAATGCGCAAACAGATAAACGATGCAGTAGTTTTGAATACAATCAGGCTGAAAACTCCAGTTTTCATCAACCTGAAAACATAGAGCGTTTATTAAAATTACGAGATCAGTATAAATCTGGTGAAATTGAAGACACTTATTTACCTGTTGTTGTCCATGTTTTGCATAATAACTCAGATGGATCAATTGGAGGCAACAATATTTCCGATGAACAAATTCAATCACAAATAGATCGTCTAAACATTGATTTTGCTGGTCTTTCAGAGGAACTGAGTTCTATACCTGATACTTTCAAAAATATAGTTGCTTATGGTACAGGATTTCAGTTTTGTTTAGCCACTGTTGATGAAAATGGGCAAAATTTTAATGGAATAACAAGAACCTATACAACTAAAACTGTTTTTACGGATCAGTCTAATGACGCTAAAAAGTCTGGTTCAGGTGGTAAAAGTCCCTTTAGTCGTTGTGATTATATCAATATTTGGGTTGTACCAGAATTAGAAAAACCATCTGGACAAACTGTTTTGGGTTATGCGCAATTGCCTGGTGGTAATGCTGCCTCTGATGGAATTGTTATTAGACATCAAAACTTTGGAGATGATACTGGGACCAGTATAAAAGGTGCTGGGTCAACCTATAATGCCTACTATAAAGGAAGGACATTGGTCCATGAAATGGGTCATTTTCTAGGATTAAAACACATTTGGGGAGATGTTGATGGTTGCAATGTAACTGACAATGTGCTTGACACCCCAAATCAGCAAACATCTTCTGTAGGATGTCCAGCTTACCCACAGGTGAGCTGTGGAGCCATTGACATGACGATGAATTATATGGATTATTCCGATGATGAATGTATGTATGCTTTTACAATTGGTCAAGCTGAGCTGATGCAAGCCACAATGCTAGGGGCTAGAAGCTGTATGAATGGTGCTTTTGAAAGATCTTGTGGTGCTGGCTGTTTGGCTGATTACGGAACCCTTGACACTATAGCAAATAAAAATGTTTGTTTTAGGAAAGATTCTGATGGAAATAGATTTACTGATACATTAAGTTTTACAAATGGTGTATCTTTTCCAGGATATGAAACGGCATTTGTCATTACAGAAAATTCAGGTCTCAGGATCATTAAAGATATTTCTTATGGCACTACCGCTAACTTTGCAAACTTAGTACCTGGAGAATATGGTGTTCATCCAATAAGCTATAAAATCAGTAATAGCCCACTCGACTTAGTTCAAATTGGAAGTACAACACTCGGTGGTTTGCAAAGTTTTATAGATAATGGTTCTGGTTGTGGAAAATTGATGACTGAAAATCATCCTATTTTTACGCTTCAAGAATACTTTGAGTTAGATATAACAGTAGAGTGTCTTACTGATGGACTAGGTAATAATCAAGGTGTAGCAGAATTTTCGACAGAAATTATAGGCGGTTTTGGTAATGTTATTTACGTTGGACCAGGTAATGGTACTATTGTAGAGGATGGCGAAAGTTTTTTGGTGACGGCGACGGATGAAGTAGGATGTCAATCAGGTAGAATTGGCGAAATTGAATGTGCAGAGTATCGTTATAGTGTTACTGGATTTAATTTTATTGATGAACAGCAAGTATTTACTAAAAATAATTTATATGTAATCTTCAATAGTGATGATGATTTACCGATCACTGTAAATATTTATAATTTAGTTGGTCAATCTGTTTATCAGAATAAAATTGAAAATCCGTGGCTTGGAATTAATGACATGAATATTGATACTCATTTTTTTTCTCCTGGTATTTATTTGCTGGTACTTGACAATCGAAATGAACGAATAGAAAAGAAAATTTTGAGGCATTAATCAATAGTTGAAGATTGAAAGTTGAAGGCAGGCTCCATCAATCAAGTTGAGGACAGATTAGTCTTATGCTTAGATTTTTTTAATGGAACGATTGTATCAAACTTATTTTTATTTAAATAAGAAGTAATGATCTTGTCTGCATCTTGATTTTGGGGCATTCTTTTCAATTTGGATTTTATCTCTCTGTTCAGTTTCAACTCTAGTTTGTCTTTTTCAAAAAAGCCGTAGCCATAAAATCTGTTACCAAAAATACCTATGACAGATGCTTCATCAAAATTTCTGCCTTCTCCTACGATTAAGAAATTGCTGATTTCATAGTTGGGACCTGAAAGTGCTTCTTCCAATTTTGCATTGTAATAGGAAGCTTTTTCTTTACCAATACATGCTCCCTCACATTTTCCGATTGGGTAATTGAAACAGGCTTTTTTTGTTTTATCTTTTCCACAAAGTTTTGGACAAAGTTGGTATGCGGTAATGCAATTCTCAATCATCAACTTCGCTTGACGAGCATTGGAATAAATTGCTAAAGGTTCATCTTCAGGAACCAATTTTTTAACTTTGATATTGTGGTAACCATTTGCGTCTGTAAATCTAACAATGCCATAAGGCCTAGATTTAGGTCTTTGCCTTTTGTTGTATTTGGGAGCCAAATTCATTATATCGTAAGATTCAAACAACAAAGAAAGCAGCTCACTACCCGTTAAACGACAAGTAACTGAATGAACAGATTCATACATTTTTTGCTTATCCTTATTTATTGGTAATTCTTCTAGATGCTGAATCACTCTATCTTTTACAATGTTGCTTTTTCCAATGTAAATTACTTTATCAAATTTATCATGAAAATAATAAACACCTGTATCTTCTGGAAGCTTAATGATTTCATCTATTGATACATTTGGAGCAAAATTTTTCGGATTATATGGTTCTGATATTATCGAATTAATTAAGTTATCCTTGTCCTCTTTCAATAAAATAGAAAATAGCGAAACAGTAGCTCTTGCATCTCCTTTTGCTCGGTGTCTGTCTGTAATTTCAATTTTAAAATTTTCACAAATTTTACCTAAGCTGTAAGATTCTAAATTTGGTAGAATTTTTTTTGCAACTTTAATCGTACACATTTTCTTTCTGAGAAAAGGTCTACCGAGTCTTCTAAATTCATGTTTTAAAATGCCATAGTCATATTGAACATTGTGCGCCACAAAAATAGCGTTTTTGGTGAAGTCATCAATGCGATCCAAAACATCCTCAAAATAAGGAGCATCAGCAACCATGCTGTCTTTGATACCTGTTAATTTGGTAATAAATGAAGGTATATGAATCCCAGGATTGATGAGGGTAGAATAAGAATCAACTATCTTCTCTCCATCAAACAAAAATATTGAAATATCTATAATTTTCTCCCCTTTAAAACCGCCACCTGTGGATTCTATATCTATAATTGAGAACATTCTGTCTTCTTCTATAACTCAAGAAAAGTGCTTTAATTTTTCGAACAAGCACTTCTACTTAATTTTATTAAGTAAATGATAAATAACTAACACTTAACAAGCAATTTTTTAACCTAATTGCTTAAACTTCAAGGGAAGGTTATTACAAAATCCTACAAATAACGTAAATTAATCACAAAAAAACAAGTAAGATATGATTAACCATAAGTTATTTTACTAATGTAACATTTCCAACAATCTGTCTTATGGAGCTACTCTCAGAAGGAATTTTGTATTCACAGGCAAACGTATAGACTCCAAAACCTTGCATTTTACCATTAAAAACGCCATCCCAACCTTCGCTCATTGTTGTTGCATGAAACACTGTTTGACCATATCTATTGAAAACAACCAAACTGATAAACTCATGTCCTTCACCAACTGGCAATGGGTAAAACTTGTCATTTTCACCATCTCCATTCGGAGAAAATGCTGTAGGGAATTTAAAAGTATTATCCTCCTTTACATTCACCACTAATTCATCATCTATTATACAATTGTTTAATGAAGTAACTGTATAGGTAGTTGTTTGATATGGTGTTGCTATTGGATTTTCACAATCTGTGCAACTTAAACCATTTGGTGGAGACCATACATATTGCCCTGTTGGATCTCCTTCTACCGTTAAATTTACGGATTCGCCAAATTGAATATTATGACCGACTCCTGCTTTAATCTCTATATATTCATGCACCATAACTTGTATGGTTTCTGTTATTGTTTCGCAAAGTGTGTTAGCCGTTATTGCCAATTCTATTAAGCCCAATTCGTTGTCTGCCACTAAATAGTAAGGCTTGGTACTTGTTGGATCATCAAAAGAACCATTTCCTCCTGACCAAACAACTGAAGCATAATCAAAATTTGGAATGATTGACAATGGAATTTCTTTTCCAGGACAAGCATCTACCAAATCCTCTGCAATGGCTAGTTCAAGCCCCATTCCTTCGACAAATATTTCTAATTCGGTGCTCATAACTTCGCAGTCGCTTTCTGCTGTAACTTGCAATACCACATTTCCATGGTAATCTGGGTTGGGTGTGAATAAAGGATTCAATTCATTTTCATCAGAAAAAGTACCTTCACCAGAAATGACTTCCCAATAAATATTGTTAAAATATTGTGATTGTATTCCATCAATTTGATAAGAAGTTCCCTGGCAAATTCTCGCAGCATCATTTCCTTCAAATAATAAGTTAGGAACCACTTCTACTACTATTTGAATGTTATCCTCACAAGCTATACCATCATTTGCAACAAGCGTGTAAACTGTTGTTTCTGTTGGGAAAGCAAAAGGATTGCTGCTATTTTCATTAGACAATGTTTGTGCGTTGTCCCAAGCATAATTCACTGCACCACTTACTGAGAATTGGACAGAATCACCAGGACAAATAACGTAACTATCTTGTGCTGGAACCAATTTTATTTCTTCTATTAAATCAATGTCAAATTGTTTGTTGTCAGTACAACCATTCGCAGTTTCAACCATTATCTCTATGCTGTGATTGTTGCTTGCAGTATTCCAATCTATTTCTATTGAATTTGTTCCATTTCCTCCACTATTGACATCTCCACCAATAACATTCCAAATCACATTGTGATAAGAAGTATCTAATTGATAAAAGACCATTGAATCCTTCTCACATAAATTAGCACTGAAATTTTGAATATTTATTTCAGGTATTTGAGTAATGACCACATCAAAAGTATCTATTGATCCACAGCTATTGACATCTAAAAGTGTTAGGATAAATTGGCCCAATGTTACATCATTATCCCAATCAACAGCAACGAAAGTATCAGCATCTGAACCGCCTGATATGATGGTTCCGTTTATCACTTCCCAGTTGTAATCTGTAAAGACTTCCGTTAATTCATAATAAATTGTGTCTTCTACTGCACAGCTTGCTAATTGTAAATCTGCAAAAACTGGAACAGGGAACGGGTTTAAAGTTATTTCTTCAGCAACCATATTAGAACAACCATTGGCTCCTAAAACATTAACAGATAAAATACCTGTAGAATCTTCAGCACTCCAAGCGACTTCTACTGTTGGACTATTATTATTTCCAATAATTTTACCACCTTGTACAAACCATTCATAGGCATCATATGAAAATGTTAAAGAATAGTTTGAAGTATCATTTGCACAAATAGGCTGAGTTGGGACTACAATTTCTGGATCTGGTAATTCCATTAAATCTACTAGCTCGACTGTTATTTGGCTACAATAATTAGTATCGGTAACTGTCACTTCAATTTGTCCATTCATTCCACCTCCCCACTCTACATAAGCATAATAAAAACCATCTCCACCATTTGTTATATTACCACCATCAATGACCCACTGATAGTCTTCGTAAATGACAACCGATGTATCTATCTCATATAATGTATTGGTATCATTGGCACAAACAACTGATTGAAAAGTCATAAAATCAGGTGTTGGCAACTCATTTATAATAACTGTTAGCGTATCAGAAAAAGTGAGACATCCATTGACATCCTCAAAAACAACAGAAACAAGTCCATCGCTACCATTTGCCTCTACCCAATCAATAAATACGGAATGATTGTTTGGATCAGAAGTTATGGTTCCATTAATGACTGACCAAGTATAATCCCCGATTCTATCTTCAACAGAAAAAATAGTTTGTGCTTCTTCCGAACAAACTTCTTCTACAAAATCTACAAACTCAATTGGATCAAAAACATTTATTTGAACTTCTTGTAAAATGCTTGTATCACAACCATAGGCATTTATTGCTGTTGCTAAAATGGTTCCTAGAGGATTATTACCCCAAACCACATCAACTGCATTTATTGTATTGTCATAATTTGAAACAACTGTTCCACCATCTACTTCAAAGTAATGTTCTGTAAATGATTGCGTCAAATGATAAGTGATTGTATCGCCAGTGACACACAGAGCATCAACAGGATTGTCAAAAGCCAAATCAGGCGCATTTGCTACATCTACATTTAATGAAATATTATACACACAACCGATTACATCTGCTGCTTCTAGCTCTACTGTACCAACTGCATTCCAAACAACTTCAATTATATTATTGTTTTCGTTTAAAATTTCTCCACCATTGACATTCCAAACATAACTTAAATAGTCATTATTGACAGAATATTGTATGGTATCACCACTACAAACGCCAACATCAGGGTTTGCAAAAACTGGTGTGTTATTTGGAAGAACTTCAAAAGTGGTTTGCAAATCATTTACACATCCAAAAGCATCTGTAACAATTACAGACAAATCACAAGATGTCGTTCCGATTTCATCAAATAATAAAATGATAAAATTATCTTCAGGATTTCCTCCATCAATTATGGTTCCCACAGAATGAGTCCAAATATGATTTACATAATCCTCTGTTAATTCAAAAAGAATTTCTTTATTAAAACAAACTGTATCATCAATAGCTGTGTAATTAATATTCGGTAATCCATTTACAAAAATTGTATCTAAAAAACTTTGATTACAAAATCCAGCAACATTTGTTTCTAAACCTAATGTTTTGATTCCAGGTGCTAACCATTGTACAGTTAAAAAAGAATCTAATATACCTCCGCCATCAATAAGGCTTACTGCTGTTTCATCAAAAGCCCAGTCATAAGAATCATAACTTCCAACGGTAGTATAAGTTGTAGTTGATTTTATACAGACTGTATCTTGGAATCCAAGCAACTCTATTTCAGGATTTCCATAAAAATCTACATTTCTATAAGTAGAATCTTTACAACCAATATCATTGGTAACTACTAAAGAGAAACCAGCAGGTTCATTTGGAACCAGCCAATGGATTGTAATGAAATCTGAACCGTTTCCACCATCTAATATTTCACCATTCTCAACATACCAAGTGTAAGTATTATAATCTTGTTCAACTTCATATGTTATTGTATCTTTTTCTTCGCAGAAGACAACTTGTATGTCACCAAATTCTGGTTCTTCAACTGTAACATAATCTATCTCTAATGTATCCGTTGAGCCTTTGCATCCATTTTCATCTTCAACAATAGCAAACAATTCTCCACCAACATACCATTGCATAAGAATGAAATCATCTAAATTATCACTTCCACCTTGGATGTATCCGTTTGTGGGTTTCCAGAAATAATTTTGGTACCCTGAATTTATTGTATATTCTCTAAAAGGAGAAAAAGCACAAACAACTGTATCATAAGGTTCTAAAAAATAAGGTTCAGGAATGGTATTTACAGTAAAATTATTGAAAGTTGATACCACAGTCTGTAAACATCCATTAAAGACTATTTCAAGATTATAAGAACCAACAGCATTTAAGTCAGCTTTTAAAGTTGGCTCTGCTTCATTTGACGTAAAGCCATTTGGACCTGTCCAATTATATTCTACAACATCTGTTGGACCAATGTCCGCAGAATTCATCTGCAAGAAAATAGTATCTCCAATACAGTATGAAACTGTATCAGTTCTAATAGAATAGAAAGGGTCTTGGATATTTGCTACAACAACTGAAGTAGTATCAGCACAACCACTAGGGCTACTTATATACTCTAGATGATAAGTACCGATTTGATCTACCACAGTAGAAGTTAAGCTTTGTGTAAGTGCTGCATCAGAATACCAAAAATAATTTCCTGTTGTTCCCATAGAATCAACAGGGTTATAATTTGCTAAATCTATCGTAACTGCCTGACTACAAATAAATATACTATCTAAAGAACCAACTTCAGGTTTTGGATAAATCTGAACTGTCTGTGTTTCAAAATATAACTGTCCATTAAAGTGCAAATAATCATATGTAATTTGGTGTGTTCCAACACCTGCTGAATCTGGGAAAAATAAAGCTGTAGAAAGAGAATCTGCATCATTTAAAATTCCAGGACCATCAAAACTAGCAAAAGAAACAGCACCATTAAAAGATTGCTGGAAAGTCAATGACCAATTATTTAACATTCCAACATTCATTGAATCATAGTCAATTATTGTTAATTCCCAAGTACCATTTATACTACAAGCAAGTAAGTCCATAAAATCTCCTTCTGGCAAATAATTTGCTTCGGGAAATATATCATTAGGACCAGAAAAAATTGGTGCAATACTATTTTCGGATAAATTGAAAAAGTATTGACCACTGAAAGTATCATTACTTCCAAATTGATCGACTTGTGGTTCTCCTATTTGGTTAAATATAGAAATCACTTTACCACAAGGAGCTGTTAAATAAGCTTCAATATCTCCATTGTGTTCATGATCAATATTTAAACCGACAGATATTTGTTGAGGATCTATGATAATGTCATCGGCTTCGAATGAGTTGATATTTATGGTAGAAGTTGCGATAAAATGTTCTTCTCCAAGAGCAGGGCTAAAACTTTCTATTGGAAATCCATTTGCTGTAAAAGTTTCTTCTCCACCATCTAGATATTCAGGGCTAGGAAAACCAGTTAAAGCAATTGGTCCCTCATTTATACAATAATCAGTATTTAAGCCATTAAAACCAACAGCAGTAGGTTCGGGAAATAAGTAACTCGGTGAATTTTGGGCAATATCACAATCTCCATTAGAAAACGCAATGCTCCAAGACACCAAAGTAGGGTCATCAATAATCGAAAGTATATTAGCTGTTCTATCTATTAGGGTTAATGTCCAATCGCCGTTAGGATTTTCACCATCCAATAAAGAAAAGTCTTCAGAAGGCAACCAATTTCCAATGGCAGAACCATATATAAGTGCATTACTTAGTAAAGCATCCATAGAAAAACACACCTTAGTCTCTGTGTTGATGTTTCCTAAATCATCACCCAAGGCATAATTTGTATTGGCAATTAAGTTACCATCAAAAATAGTAATAGTATTTCCAGAAGGTGAAGTAAGCTGAACGAGCGCATCTCTGACGACCTCATGCATGATAAGAAAACAAACTTCCTCTAATTCTGTTCCATTGCCTAATTGCCCAGCAGACCCACTGTTGGATATTATATCAGAACCACCTACAGGGTCATTCTTAGTAATAACGAGATTAGGCTCCGAATCACAGTTAGGGTAAGCCCACTGCGTGAAACCTATTAATATATATAATAATATGAATAACAATCTATTCATTAGTGTAGTTGTCTAAGGCAAAATCTACAAGCGATTTTACTTTTCGTTATTAGAATTTTTAATTAACCTTAAAACAAGTATTTCATTTCTCCGTAGTAAGGCATAGACAATCAATCATTAATGTGTTGTTAAAAGTTTTGATTGTCAGTATTTGTTTAACTTTTTTTACTTACCTGACTATTCCAAAAAGAAAAACGTTGCTTATTGTAAATAAAGTAATTTTTAAGAACTTATTGTTAATATTTGGACAATAAATATTGCCAAAGGTTTCATTTCAAAAAAACTTTATTTTTATATACGTGAATTAAAGCGATTTAGTTCACATCATAATTATCAATTATATTGATAATCAATGAAATAAAGAAACAAAAAAAGATAAAAACTAACAGAATTACATTTTTTTTTACGAAATTCGACTTTTGTAAGAAATTATGTGCTTTTGTCCGTAATAAACTAATTATCAAGAGATTAATAACAAATAAACAATTGTCATGAGAAAAGCAGACTTAATAGCTGAGATTACCCGAAAAACAGGAGTAGAAAAGGTAGACGTTTTAGTTTCATTGGAAGCCTTCTTTACTGAAGTAAAAGAGTCATTGGTAAAAGGCGAAAATGTCTATATAAGGGGTTTTGGTAGCTTTGTCACTAAGAAAAGAGCTAAAAAAATTGGACGAAACATCAAAAAGAACATCGCCATTGAGATTCCTGAACATTTTATCCCAGCTTTCAAGCCAGCAAAAGTCTTTGTTGAGAGTGTGAAAGGAAGCAAGTATACCGATAAAATGAGAAATGTCGAATCGGATTAAATTTATTCTATAGATGATGAAATAATAATAGTATATTATCGTTTTATTATTTTTAAGTAAAAATTTTTATATCAGAACAGTACAAATATTTTTGATTCTTTTTAGTATCCTACTCGTATTTTTTTTATACACGTTTGGTAATACTAAAACTCCGATGGAGGAGGCTTTTTTAAAGATGCAGAAGGCAGCTGGACAAACAGAAATGAAAGCTCCAGAAATAGATTTTGAGAGTATTTTAGCTCAAAAGTTGAAAAAATTGTCTAAACTAGCGGAAGATTCCATAAATTTGCAACTTCAAAAGCTGGCTGTATCGAAAGATGCACCAGAGAAAGTTCTTTTATATAAGTCGATTTCAGAGATTTGGGATCAAAATTTAGCTGCTGGACCGAGTGCATATTATAAGGAACAGGTTGATATTGTTCAACCTTCATATAAAAACTGCATTACAGCTGCAGAGCAATACTACATTGCAGGTAAAGTCGAAAGAGACAGTACTTTGCATAGTTGGTATTCTTCTAAGGCAGCAAATTTATATCAAAAAGCTATTGAACTCGAAAAAGATAGTTTAAGCGCGAAGGTTGGATTGGCAAAAACCAACATTGAATTAAAAAATGAGGTAATGAAGGGTGTTTTCATGCTTCGAGATGTTGTTGCAGCCGATTCTACTCATTCTGAAGCCAATTTGGTGCTCGGAAGGTTGTCTGTATTCTCTAAACAGTATGACAAAGCCATAAAAAGGTTAAAAAATGTTGTCAAAAGGGAACCAAAAAACACAGAAGCGCTTTATTACTTAGGGGAAGCTTATTATGGCTTGGGAGATAGAGAAAAGGCACTAGCCAATTTTGAAAAGTGCAGAAGTCTTGTCGAAAGCCCTGCTTTTAAGCGAGAACTAGATAAATATATTGAATCAATTATTGTTAATTAAATACATAAGAATATGCCTTGCGGTAAAAAAAGAAAACGTCATAAGATAGCGACACACAAAAGAAAAAAGAGACTGCGTAAAAACAGACATAAGAAGAAGAAATAATTTTTTCCTTTTGTTTAATAAATTAAAAAATTTAAACCCCGGCTTTCTGCCTCGTCAGATTGCCGGGTATTTCCTTATATGGCTATCTGTAATAACCCTAAATTTTGTGAGATTCTAACAATATATGTCAAGAGAACTAATAGTACAATCCAAAGCATCCCATGTCGAGCTTGCTTTGATGGAAAAAAACCGTTTGGTTGAGTTTCATCAAGAAAAAAATGACAATAAGTTAAATGTTGGAGATGTATTCCTTAGTAAAATCACAAAACTCACCCCTGGTCTCAATGCCACCTTTGTAAATATTGGACATAAAAAAGAAGGATTTCTTCATTATAGTGATTTAGGTCCAAAGGTTCTGTCTCAGATTAATTTACTTGATCAACTTCAAACAAATCCTGATTTTTCCTTTGATGAATATGATAAATTGCCTGAAATTGATAAAAATGGCAAAATAAACGAGGTATTGAAAAGAGGTTTGCCCATCCTTGTTCAAATCACAAAGGAACCGATCTCTACAAAAGGTCCAAGACTTACCAGTGAAATAACGCTTGCGGGCAGATATGCTGTATTGGTTCCCTTGAATGATCAAATTTCTATTTCAAGAAAAATAAAAGAACCGAATGAGCGTAAGCGTTTATCTGATATTTTTTCTAAGTATGGCGCTAAGAATTATGGATTTATCGTGCGAACTGCTGCTGAAGGTCAGAAAACGGAAGATCTTGAAAGAGACATTATGGCTTTAAAAGAAAAATGGGTCAAAATTTTGGATACTGTTGCAGGTTCAAAAGCTCCTTCTAAAATTTATACTGAACTAAATAAATCTTTCAGCATCTTAAGAGATTTACTTTCTTCTGATTTTAATAAAGTTGTTTGCGACAACTCCTTAATCGCTGCGGAAATTTCGGATTACATCGCTGTTATTGCTCCTGAAAAAAAGAAGATGGTGGAGCATTACAAAGGCAAAAAGCCTGTTTTTGATCAATTCCAAGTTACCCGTCAGATGAAATCTTTGTTTGGCAAGACAGTAAACTTGAGTAATGGTGCTTATTTGGTAATTGAGCATACAGAGGCGATGAATGTCATTGATGTCAATAGTGGGAATAAGGTTAATGCGGATGCGGATCAAGAGAAAAATTCTTTGCAGGTAAATTTGATGGCAGCGGAAGAAATTGCAAGACAATTGCGATTGCGAGATATTGGTGGAATCATTATCATTGATTTCATTGATATGAAAAAGAGTGAAAATAAAAAACTGGTTCTGCAAACAATGCGGGACTCTATGACTTTGGATCGTTCAAAACACACCATTCTTTCTATTACAAAGTTTGGACTGATGCAAATTACTCGTCAAAGGGTAAAACCTTTGGTTCATATTGAAACGACAGAAACTTGTCCTACTTGCAAAGGAGCAGGAGAAATTGATTCTCCTTTGTTGGTTTTAGATGAGATTGAAGATGATCTTGATTATTTGTTGACAGAGTTGAATTATCAAAAGATAAAAATCATTACACACCCTTTTATTGAGGCTTATTTAAAAAAAGGATTGTGGAAAAGTCAGCAGTGGCAGTGGTTTTTCAAATATAAAAAATGGTCTGAAATTCATTCTGATTTATCATTGCATCTTACCCAATATAAATTTTTTGGTGGGGATGATGGTAGTGAAATTGAATTGAAATAACTTCGACAACTTCGACAACTTCGACAACTTCGACAGGCTCAGTTACCTTACCTTACCTTACCTTACTTACCTTACTTACCTTACTTACCTTACTTACCTTGCCTAAAAAGAAAATAAGGGGCAAGCGCAAGGCATTGCCCCTATGATATTATGGGTGAACGTGAAATTTTTTCGTTTCGATTACCTCGTGGTCTCCTGCGGTTTCTCCCCAAACTTTTGCTTCCATTATCCAATCACTGTGTGGATCTACATCTAATGTGATTATGTCCTTCAATTCGAATTTTTCTGTCATGTGGACATGTGCGTCTGATGGTCCGTTGTAAATTTCGTTGGATTCGTTTCCATCTTCGTAAATTCTGAAGTTTACATGGTGAACTGTTTCCATATTGTGTTCTTCAAAAACTACGTGTAGAGATACTTCGTCTCCTACATTTTTATCTGTTGTATCTGGGCTCATTATGTGTGCATGGTAAACAAATGTTGCATTATGATCGTGGTCATGATCATGATCGTCATCATCATCTTTGCAAGATGAGACAAAAATAGAGCAAGATGCTAAAAATAAAATCATAATAAATGAACAAAATTTTGTAGTCATAATAAAAATATTTTGAATTAATTAATAAATTAATACAGACAAAGGTAAGCACAAGTCATTGCCTCTAAACCGTATTGCGGGTATTTTTTTTTAAAATTTTAAATTTAAAACGCATAATTTAGCATTAGTGAAAGTCTAGATTTTCCTTTCACCTCGTTAGAATAATTTGCTTTAATTGGTATATTCACTTGTGGTATAATGGCAAAATTATTGACCATATATGCAAATACGACTTTTCCATACAGTACATTTCCACCTGTTTCATCATCAAAGTTGTTTCCTTTGTATCTATCTTTTCCAACTATTTCGGACAAAAAACCAATGTATGATCTTAGCGTTTCTGTTTTACCAATTGCAAATGGTTTTGAAAACATAGCTTGTATAGAGAGTTGATCTCCAAATTTGAAATCATTCGAATTTTTGAACATTTTGGAATAATTGGCTTGTACATCTACGCCCCAAGTTGTTGCATTTATAAACCAATGTGTTCTAGCAATAACCGCTGGACTTTGGGTTCCTAGATTAAACTGCTTGGGAATTTCTTCTAATTCGATGTAATGGTTGTAGGGAGCATTCCACAACTTTAGTCCACCACCTACTTGACCTCTAATAGCTATTTTATTGATTTTTTCATCATTTTGATAAATATTGTAGTTCGCCAAAACTATAATATCTCCCAATCCCTTTATTGATTTCGCATTTTGACCTTCAGTAAAACTTCTTTCTTTGTGGTGAAATGGGATTCTCAGACTTAAGATCAGCTTGTTTTTGAAACAAGATACTCTGCCCAAAAAATCTATTTGTTGCAACTTATCCGTTGATTTTAGATTTTGAAATTTAGCATAGTTATAATTGATCCCAAAAGAGTTTTTTAGGCTAAGACCGTAAATATCTGAAGTCATTAACATTCCGCCGCCACAAGCATCGCAAGCAAATATTTGCAAACTACTCAAAGTAAAAATACAGAGTACAAGAATGAATTTATACATCCATTTCCAAAAATAAAACATTGAATTAAAATTTAATCTTTTGGTTTATATGATAAACAATTGACGATTAAAAAATGTTGGATGGATTGCATCCATTCCTATGATTTAGGTGGATTGCATCCATCCCTATGATCTTGCGTCCCTTCAGGACTTGTATTTGTCATTTTTACAAGTGGATTACATACATATGATCTTGCTTTAGATGGATTGCATCCACCCCTATGATCTTTCGTCCCTTTAGAACTTGTATTTGATATTTTTACGAAGATAAGGTTAATTCAAATTTCGTATATTTATTATAACTTTAAGTCAAACCGACATGCTTCAATGCTTTAATAAAAAACAGAATATTTAAACATTGAATCATTGAGGCATTGAAGCATTTTTCAAGGATGCGCGGAGGATAAACTCACCGACAGCACACCCAAATCTGCGAAAATACGCCCGATGCGAGTGGAAATATTTTTAGGCTTTTAGACCTACGAGGTTTTGAAAACCTCGTAGGTCTAAAAGCCTAAAAATATTGCAGCGGACAGCGGGGACACTACTCGCTAGGAGATGATACTCGCCGTCCTTAAAAAGGTTGAAAGCTGTGTACCTTGCCTCGTTTAGATTCGGTCGAGTAAAGTATTAATTAAACTGGGAGGGTGGAAAATATCTTTGACTAAAAGTCTAATATTAATGGATTCGGAGAAAGCCATCATTTTTGATTTTAATAAACCAACTTCGCAAACATTGATCTTTGGAAGATCAATTTGAAAAAGTGCAATCTTTTTTATTAGATTGGTTATCTCTAATGGAAACTTTTCTTTATCCGTTCCTTTGCTTTGGTCAAATGTTTTTTTAAGATAACATTTACCATTGCATTTCATCTGTGGTCGCTCTTTGTTTACACAAAAATTTTCAATGATATTGCTTTGGTTTATCTTGAAAAGTGAATACACAACTATGTCACTAATGGAAATAATTAACATTAGTATTGATAAAAATATGGCTAGTATTATTTTCACACTGCAAAATTATATTACATTTTTTAAAATAACGATAATTTTGTTTTTTTTATTTTTACAAATAGACAGATTAAAAAGGACATCACATTGGGTGATATGTTTTTTTTGCCACTTTGTATATTGCTTCTTTTGTTATTGGGATTTCCTTTAATTGTTTTTTGGTGTACATTTCTAATTGGTCGTCATAATGTGGGCTGTCGGGATCATTGCTGTTGCCATATAGGTTGATTGTTTTTAGGGAACTTAGCCCGCTTTTATCATAACAGGCGTACATAATAAAAGTGTCTCCGTGGTATAATTTTATTTTACCGTCTTTGTGCTCTCTGGCGTGGCAATTGGCGAGGGTTTGTGTGCCGCCATACATTGGTAATTCTAAATCGCCTCGTACTACTTTCTGAACTTTTCCTAGTTGGATCTCTAATGTGCCGTGGTGTTTTTTAAGAAATTTCTTGGCAAATCGTGCTGCTTCTACGAAAAGGGATTCTGGTAGATAGTTTTCATTCACTGCATAATTTTTGTATAAATACAATTCAATGTGCATTGACATTAAATTAAAAAAAGCTGCTTGTTTGTTTTTAATGTCTGTTTTGCCATTCCATCTGTCAATCAAATCTTGCACGTCTTTTAAGTCTGGATATTTTTCAAGATCAAAATTTATAATTTCGCTAAGATTCATTACTGATCTAAAATCCAAATTATCTAATTGATAGGTTACATCGTCTCTTATTGATTTGATGTCTTTAAAACTGAGCTTGTCTTTGTCTTCAAGCAGTTTCATAAATCTATTTGCTCGGTGAGTGTTTGTTCCTGCCAATCCCATCGAAGCTGGATAGTCTTTGGGTTTGAGGTTTTCATTTTCAGCGGTAGTTTTAAAAACGGTATTGTTGCAATTGTAAACAAAGCCTGCTTTTGGGTTTTGGATAAATGGAATTTCATCGGCTGGAATCAAATTTTGATAATCGTATAAGGTGGCAGAAGTATCTCCAGGAAGCAATCCCAACCAATTAAAATTCGGATCTCTTTTCGGGAAAATACCATTGTCAATGTGTAAAATATTGTCTTCTTTATCTACATATGTAATGGTTTGAGATGCTATTTTTTGTAATTTGATAGCATCCCAAAATTCATCAATATTGCTTGCTTTGTTCATCCAGTACCATTGTTCGGCTGCACCCAAATCTACAAATGCATTGTTTCTAAAAGAATAATATCCGCTTTTGTTTTTATAGGTTGGTCCATAAATGCTGGTATAGTATTTTTTCTTAATTGGAATTTTAAATGGACCAATTTTTACTTTAAATTTTACTACTCCTTTTTCTAACTCCAGCCATTTTCCATCATATTTGTATTGATTTTTTTTTGATGGATGCATCGTCAATTCGTAAACATCTGAATAGTCATCGTAATTGGTGGTATGTGTCCAAGCAAGGTTTTTATTGGCTGCAATTACAGGCACTACACCGCCACATTGAAAGGTGACTCCGTGAATATCCAAACCTTCTTCTGAATGCAAACTTACTTCCCAAAAAGCGACTGGTCCCTCGACAGGTTGATGCGGATTGCCCACTAAATAGGTTTTTCCATCGCTGGTTTTAGCAGATGAAAACGCCATTGCATTGGAGCCTGCTCCTTTGTAAGTTCCCATTGTTTTGTACAACTCCATTTTGTTATCGGTTACTTTACCAATGTCAACGGCTGCATTGTTCATGAAAATAAAATTTAACACGTATAAATGCAAAATATCTTTTTCTTCAGCGGGAAATATGCCTTTTATTTTTAACTCTTCAGGATGTGTTTCAACATACTTATTTATAGCAGCTAGATATGCTTGTAAGATTTTTTTAAATTTTGGGCTGATGTCTTTTTCATATCTTTCATCAACAAATTTTCTTACTTGAAACATTTGTGAGACAAAATCTGCACCTGCGGCTTCTGGACCGCCATTTTCTCCTGCTTTGTTACGTGATGCAGCAAAAAAATCTTGCATGTACTCGAAATTATCTTCACACTGTGCCCAAGCCATTCCGTAAATCACCTCAGCATCTGTCTTGGCAAAGATGTGTGGGATTCCAAAATCATCTCTGACGATTTCTATGTTTTTGGGATTTATATTTTGAGCGGTGTTGTTTTGGATAAAAAATAACGCTATCAGGCAGATAAAAAAGACTTTGTTCATTGCATTTTAGTTTCGAAATAAAAAATATAGTTCTGTGGCTAAAATTAATGATTTTTTTGCACTTCGACAGGCTCACTTCGACAGGCTCAGTGACCTTAGTGTTTATGAAGACTGTCTTATGGCACTTTGTGGGTTGTAGGACGGTATAGTTGGTCCCGAAATTGCAAGGAGATTTCAGATATTTCTCTTCGAGAAATTCTGAAATGACGGTCTTTGAGCTTGCGTAAATACAAACAATAAATAAACGCAAAATTGGAACATTATCAAACCAATTATCAAATTGCAGTGGGATGGATTGCATCCATCCCTATGATCTTGCTTCAGATGGATTGCATCCATCCCTTTGATCTTGTGTCCTTTCAGGACTTGGGTTTGATATTTTTACAAGATGGATTTCATCAGCAATGTATCATTTGTTTTTACGCAAGCCTTAAGAACACAAATGTATTGAACCACGAAAAGTTGAACCATGAAGACCCTAAGGACACAAAGGTATTGAACCACGAAAGTTGAACCACGAAGACGCTAAGAACACAAAGGTATTGAACCACAAAAAAACCACTAAGATATTAAGAACACAAAGGTATTGAACCACGAAAAGTTGAACCGCAAAGACGTTAAGAACACAAAGGTCACACAACTAGACATTAAAAAAAGAAGTATGATCAGAAAATATATAATACTCAATAGCTCCAGAGGAGCTTAACCTTTGTAGCAAATCAAGATTAAAAAATATAAGCCTCATTAGGGGCGACACCTTTGTTTAAACTCTGCTTGGTAGGATAAAAGGTGTCGCTCCGCTGGAGCTTGAAACATAGTTTAAGTTGCCGTTTCTACAAAGGTTAAGCTCCGCTGGAGCTAATAGATAAAATATTTTTTGGGAGATATTATTTATTTTTCAAAATGTCTAGTTGTGTGCACAAAGGTATTAAACCACGAAGACGCTAAGAACACAAAGGTATTAAACCACGAAGAATACAAAAATAGTAGGGTTTGTGTTAAAATTTAACGTGGTAGGGAAGCGCGGAGGAGGAACTTGGTGACGAAGTGGCTCAATTTGCGAAAATACGCCCGATGCGAGTGGAAATGTATTGCAAGGTCGTTCGTTATCGCAATGAGATTTCGCATCAAGTACGAAATGACGGACTAGGGTAAATGCAATACATTGCAACGGACAGCGGGGAGACAACAAAATCGAAGATGATACTCGCCGTCCTAAAAATTAATGTATAAATGCAAGGATATACAATACAAAAAATTGAGCAGAGATACATAAATGCAGGAGATTACACACAAACACAAAAGCAATATATAAACGCAAGAGGAATACATAAACGCAAAAGGAGACGCGATGAATCGCGTCTCTACAGGTCATTTATTTTTCACTTATTCTAAAATAAGTTTTCCTGTTTTAGTTGTGTGGGTTGTGTGGAATTGATAGACGTAAATACCAGAGGGTAAACCTTGTCGCTTCCAATCAATGATGTGTTTGCCTGGGACTTGTTCTTCGTTCGTTAAAATCAGGACTTCTTTTCCTGTGGCATCAAGTATTTTTAGAGATACATTGGTAAATTCTTTTAGGGTGTACTCAAATTTTCCACTACTGATTATAGGATTTGGGTATGCATTTATTTCTATTTCGTATGACTGCTCATTGATTCCTGAAATAACAGTATTTGTAATGTAAACAGTATCCAAGAGAACTATTGAGGTGGTGTCACTAATAGTATCAGCATACTCTGTGTAAACGGTGTCTAAGCCCGCGATGTAGACTGTATCTGTTACGTAGATAGTGTCTGCTGCGACGATGATTTCTTGTTCTAAAACAGGTCTTTCATATATACCATTACCATGAGTACCTACTCTTAATTTTTTATTTAATATTGAAATACTTAAATCCATCACCATTACATTATTTGGAATTCCACCTTCTAACATTTCCCAAGAAGCACCATCGTCTTGTGAAGCAAAAACTCCAATATCGTTTCCAACATAAATAATACTTGAATTAAATTCATCTACCAAAACAGCGGAGGTTGGAACATCAGGTAAGCCATTATCAATTGCCGTCCAAGTTTCGCCATAATTTTTAGTCCTAAACACATGGTCGGTTCCAAAGCCAGAATAGACAACATAGGCTATTGCCTCATTTTGAGGATCAATCGCCATATCCATCGGATAACGGTCTGGCAAAATATCGTTTGAAAAGTCTGACCAATCATCTCCTCCATTGTCTGTTCCAAAAATACCATGCTTTTTAAAATAGGGAGCTGTAGCCACATAAACAACTTCATCATTTTGTCGGGATACCACCATAGACAATGCAGGGTTTCCATCTAATTCTTGCCCTGAATTGGTTGCAGTCCAGCCAAACCCGCCATTTGTTGATTTATAAACAACACTTCTTCCTGCATAAAGCAAGTCAGGATTTTGATTACTCAATTTATAAGGAGCTATAAATGCTGTTGGCAAATTTCCTCCAGGAACATTCAACAAGTAAAACTCATCAACACCTTGATCGTAAGATACTGTTAGTCCCATTCTTTGATAACCTATAAAGTAAATATCTTCATCATCAGGATGAAATGCACTGTTTGAGCCATCGCCACCAAGCATTTTTCTCCAAGCCAAACCGCCGCTATACAAGGCTGTTGAATTGTCTTGTAAACCACCCATAAACAATAAAGAATCGTAAGGTGCATTTGCATTTCCATTGTAAAACTGCGTGGTTTGATAAGCACCATTTCTGCTTTCAAAGGTATTACCACCATCTTCTGAAACATAAATTCCACCATCATTTGCGAAATAAATTGTATTGGGATTTGTAGGATCGTATGTAATGGCATGATGGTCTGAATGCGAAAAATCAGGTGGTCCATCAGGTCCGTCAATTGGTTGAGTTCCAAGTTGTACTCCTCCGAAAGTTACTTTACTAAAATTAGAACTATTGGTTAATTTCCAAATATCAATCCCTACAACCATTGCTTCATTGGAATTTGTAGGATTAACAGCCACATCATGAGAAAACCACCCTTGCCATTTGGAGTAATCGGTATCTGTTACCAAAGTCCAATTTTGCCCAGCATCATTTGAACGATACAACCACGATGCTCCTTCTGCCTCAGAAAAACCGTTTCCAATACTGGCATAAACTACATCTGGATTTGCTAAAGAAAAATCTATCATTGTTTTTCCTTCATAATATGTTGGTAGGTTTTCTGTTATTTTCTCCCAATTTTCTCCTCTGTCACTGGTTCTGTAAATACCGTATCCTTCGCTTGCAAAATTGCCACATCCCAATAAAACAATATCGGAATTTTCTGAATTTATGGCAAGGTCCATTACCATTTTTACCTCATTTACTTGTGTCCAAGTCGCTCCTGCATCTGTAGATTTATAGGTTCCTTCTGTGGTTCCAGCCCAAATAATGTTTTCGTTTAATGGATCTAATTTGACGACTTGCACACCTCTTTCTGAATTGTAGGACCAGTCTAAACTTTTCTCCCAAGTCTGCCCTCCGTCGCTGGTTTTTAGGACACCTAGGCCATAAGATCCCCTTGTCGCACGATCTGCACCACTGGTTCCTGATCTTTTATAGTTGTAAACCTCGCCTGTTCCAATGTACATAATACTTGTATCTGTTGGAGAAATGGCGATGCTACTTACACCCAAAACTGGAAAATTGATGTCCATTTTGTGCCAAGCTTCCGCACCTTTTCCCTGTGTGAAACTGCGCCACAATCCTCCACTTGCCGAACCTGCAAAAATAGTATTGGGATTTTGAGGATTGACCGCTATGGCTAAAGTTCGACCGCCTATATTATGTGGTCCCAAACTTTTCCACTCATCATCAGCCGCTTTATATTCTTGGTTTTTGAAATTCTTTTGAACGGTTTCAAATGCCTTTGCATATCCATCTGAAGGTATTTTTTCATTTGGATACATCCTTTGATTGCCTAGAAAATTCAAGGCTTCATAAGCACCAGAAATTTCTCCTTTATCATCGTCTGAATGACTGACTGATTGCTTTTTTTGTTTTTGTGTATAAGCAAAGAAGAATAAAATTAATGTCAAACTGATTAGTGTAAGTATTATGCGTTTCATTGGGGCTGTTTTGAATTAAAAGGCAATATAAACATTAATCAGGATAATAGATATTTATATGTGTAATATTTGTGTAAGGATTTTCAGTAGAGACGCGATTAATCGCGTCTGTGTATTTGCATTTGTGGGTGGGTGTGTGTGTGTGGAGACGCGATGAATCGCGTCTGTGTATTTGCATTTTTTTTTGTGTGGAGACGCGATGAATCGCGTCTGTGTATTTGCATTTTTTTTTGTGTGGAGACGCGATGAATCGCGTCTCTACGTATAATCTATTCGCATTTGTTCTATTTCAGCGATGATTTCTTTTACTGTTTCTTCTAGTTCTGATCCCATTCGGAGGTATTCGTTTGGGTGTTCGTCTTGTATGTAATACATTAGGGTGTACCAGGTTGGTTTGAAACGCTCTTTGAGGTTTAGCTCTATAGCTTTGGGGCTGGTAAAATATTCGTAGAGGAATTGGTATTGTTTTTTGGCGAGGAGGAGAAATATATAAAGACCATATTGACTACTCTCCAAAGCTTCCTTATCAAATAAAAATTTATTTGCGATAATTTGTGATTTCTGGTATTGGTTATTCCAAAGGTTTATTAATGAAAAAACAACCTTTATCACGTTGTCAAATTTATTAATATCCAATGATTCTGTTAAAACTAAAGCTTTAGATTTATTTTTACCTAACAAAAAATAAGATGTGGCTAACAAAATATTAGCAAAGCGTTCCCCATTTTCAACGCCAATTAATGAATATTTTTCGGAAGTTTCATAGTCTTGTAAACTAAAGTAACATCTTCCTATAAAAGAAAAATTCTTGTTCTTCATTTTTATCAAGCATTTCAGTGCTTGCTTATAATCATGCTGCACAGTATAAAACTCAATTGCCTTGTCGAATAATTCTCTATCCGATTCAGATAAATGCTTAACAAACTCACTATTGTTTTTATTTAAAAAATCACGTGTGGCTTTTATCAATTCATCTTGGGTATTATTTGGTAAATCTTTAGTCATTGCTAGAGCCTCTGCTAGATAATAAGCACCTTTTAGATCATAATTTCCTTTTTTTAGTGATGTAATGTGTTGATTTGCACGTGTCACTAACTCTCCTTCGTCGCACCATTCTTCTAAAAAGCGAACGAGCCACATAATCTTGCGTTTATCCCCTTTTCTCCCGTGGCGCATTAAGTACCAGATGTTGAAAAAACGCTCGTCTAATTGGTAAAAATATTTTTTGTTTTTGGCGAGTTTTTTGGTAATTATTTCATCCTTCTCCATTTGCTTTAATTGGGCGGAGACTGTCTTGCTTGGTATTTTGGTTTTTTGACTGATTTCACTTGCATTTACGGCATCCCAAGCGAAGGCTATTGCTCCTGCGATTTCCTGTTGCTGGGCTGGTAAATCATCCATTCTGTGTTTGTATAATGGTGTTACTTTATCTAAAATGGCTTCTAAATCTGTAAAGGCACTGCCTTGTCTTTGATCTATAAAAATTTCAAATAACAAAATTACAGTTCGTATAACTCCACCTGTTAGTCTTCGCAATGCTTCTACTCGCCCTGATTGGTTTTTTAGTATTTCCTTTATCTGTTCTTGCTTATAAGCTTCGCCTAATTTTAGCAATAAATCCTGAGATTCTGCTTTATTCAAACCTCTTAAACGGGTTACTTTGAATAATTCGTAAAAAGGATGTTTGTAATCGTAAAATATTTCCAATACAGTTGAGGAGGCTGCAATAATTCTGAAATTGATATTGGTTTGTAGCACCGTTCTTAGTCGTTGTACTTCTTGTTTCTTGAATTTTGAAAAAATGTCTCCAAAATTATCTATAAACAAAATCAGTTTTTTGCCTTGTGCTTCTAGTTTAGTATTTAATAACTTTAAAATGTCGTACTCATAGTCTTCTTCTGTTCTGTAATTATCAAAACTGTTATCCATTTCTTCGAACAACCCAGCAAAGCAATCGTTTTTTTCTTCTAATAAAATAGCGACCCTTTCCCAAAGTTTGTACAAGCGGCGAATGCTGTATTCTTCTTCATTAAAAACAATTGGAATCAACCATTTATTTAAGTCTGTATCGTTTTCAATTTCATAACCTAAACGCAGCAGCATAGTCGTTTTCCCCATTCCTCTTTTTCCTTCTATGAGATGGTGTTGGTCAGGTGCGTCCATTTTGGATATTTTTATATCTGCAAACAGTCTTTTAAAGGTGTTTAGGCGTACGACAAAACTGTCTATCAATTCCTTTTTGGTTTGGTTATCGGGGTTGTAGATGTAATCTATTGAAGGGCGGGAATTTGTGTTGTTGGTCATTTTCTTTTATTTTTTGGGGAGGCAAGTACAAGACATTGCCTCTACATGTATTTATTCCACCATAATTGTAGGATTGGGGAATTGAATGCGTAACCATCATCTTTTAAATAAATGTATCCGTCATATTCTAATGATTCGATGATGGAATTTATTTCTTGCTTTTCATAATCTGTATCTATGTTTTTATATAAATTTTCTTTTGAGATTTTATTTTCTTTGGCTATTAGGTTTAATATTTTTAAAGCTATTTTGTAATCTTCTTCAGCAAAAGCATCTTTGAGACGGTTGTAATAACTTTCGAAATGAACATCATTTCGACGGTTACAAATTCTTTCGAAAGCTTCATCCACTGTTTCGATGGATATTTTTTTCGGGTTTTGATCATACAAGTCAATCAACTCCTGAACAGATAATTGAATAAAGAAAGGCATTAACCAACTAACCTTTTCTATTAAACAATCAATGGCTTTTATCGTGTAAGGAACTTTTGCAGCATCTAATATTTCTTCAATAAAATTCTTAGCTTCTAACTGACTTAATGGAGGAACATTTATTACATTTAAGTCATTTATAGATTCTGGAACGTCAAGTCTTTTAACAATGGTTGGCAAGCCTATTGAACCTGTGTAAATAAATTGAATTCCTCCTGCTGATTCTTGACAAATGGATCTATTTATTTTTAAAAAGCGAATCGCTTCTCTTGATCCGTTTTTTTTATGGATATTTTCAACAGTGCTTGGAAATTCATCAATCATTATGACAATTTGTTGATCCTCACCGTCTAGCTTTTTCATCATCTCTTTAAAAATATCAGAATAATTTGCACTTTCTGAATTATTCAGCTCCAACTCAAAGCCGTAAGCTCCTATCTTTTTTACTTTATCTGTGATATTCTTAAATACCTTTTTGCTTTATTTGAAGATTTAGTAATTGAGCTAACCACATCACTGTTCAAAAGGGCTTCAAACAATCGTTTAAAATACAATTCTGTATTGTCTATTTCTTCTGTAGAAAGATATATAAAAGAAAAAATACCCTCTGGCTTATCCCGAAGATGATACATAATTGAGGTCTTCCCCACCCTTCTTGGAGCTGACAAAAATACTGAAACTCCTGTATCCAATCTTCTGTAAATCAACTTGGTGATTTCCTTTCGATGAAAATAATTACCGTTACTTACTGGCGGTCCTACAATGTTTCTCATTTAAAATTTATTTAATTATAAATAGGTTGTTAAGTGTAAATATAAGTGACTATAATTTCATAGCCAAATTATTAACTATAAATTTATAGTCAGAATGATTACTTCTCATAATTTCCCCTAGACAAGCAACATTGCAGCTCACAAGACACTACCAACTAACTACTTTTCCTACCTTTACGCTACGTATGAACATTATTCAAGAAATACAGCACCTTATGTCCAAGGAATTCCAGTTGGAGTGGAAGCAGCGATATGCTTTTAATGGCTTGTTGTTGTACATTGGTTCTACTGTGTTTTTGGTGTATATGGCTTTCATTGATATTGAGCCTGTGACTTGGGTGACGGTTATGTGGATTATTTTGCTCTTTGCTTCTGCTAATGCGGTGGCGAAAAGCTTTATTCAAGAAGGTGAAAAAAGGCAGTTGTATTATTATCAATTGTGTAGTCCGCAGGCGGTCATTTTATCAAAAATATTTTACAATGCAATTCTATTATTGATCGTCAGTTTGCTGGGTATTTTGTTTTATACTTTGCTTTTGGGAAATCCTGTTGTAAATTTTCCGCTATTTGTATTCTCCATCTTATTGGGTTCTGTTAGTTTTTCTACTATTTTTACAATGGTTTCAGGAATTGCTTTTAAGGCGGGAGGTAATAGTACTTTAATGCCTATTTTGAGTTTTCCTGTTTTAATTCCAGTTATTGCGTTATTGATTGCTGTTTCTACAGCGTCTTTAACAGACTCGGGAGATATAAATATGAACAGAAATATTGGGGTACTTGTTTCTGTTAATGTATTGATCACTGCGGTTTCTTTAATTTTGTTTCCGTATTTATGGAGAAGTTAAATGAGTTATGAGTTATGAATTGGCATTTAACCGCCAAGGTACTTAACCACCCTAATAATTATGAGTTATGAATTATGAGTTATGAATTGGCATCTAACCACCAAGGTACTTAACCACCCTAATAATTATGAGTTATAAATTATGAGTTATGAATTGGTACTGAACCACGCAAGTATTGAACCACAGTTATGAATTATCTTGCTTCGCTCGAAAATTTTTGCATTTTTGCATTGAAGCATTGAAGCATTAAATCAAGAATATGATAAACACAATGAAAAGTATGTGGTGGAAATATTTATCCATCATCATCATGATATATGTCATTCTTATGGGCTTTTTGTATCAAGCTCCTAGATTGGATATTTTGAATGAAACCATTAGGGCGGTTCATTTTCACGTTCCGATGTGGTTTGGTATGATTATTTTACTGACTTTTTCGTTGGTTTATAGTGTTATGTTTTTGCTATGGGGACGATTGGAGCATGATTTGATTGCTGTTGAAACCGCCAATATTGGAATTCTTTTTGGGATCTTGGGCTTATTGACGGGTTCTATTTGGGCAAAATATACTTGGGGATCTTGGTGGAATGGCGATCCTAAGCAAAATATGGCGGCAATTTGTATGCTGATTTATCTCGCCTACTCTGTTTTGCGTTCCTCTATTGACGATCTTGAAAAACGTGGTAGAATTTCTGCTGTTTACAATATTTTTGCTTTCTTTGCTATTTTTCCATTGCTCTATATTATTCCTAGATTAACAGATTCTTTGCATCCATCGAATGGTGGAAATGAGGGATTTGTTGTTTATGATATGAATAGTAATTTGCGTATAGTTTTTTACCCTGCGGTAATTGCATTCACTATTTTGGGCTTGTGGATCGCTTCTTTGCGTGTTAGAATTAGAACCATTGAATATAAACTTTTAAAATTGATATAATGATAAATAAATTTTCAACTGTTGCGATTCTTTTTATGATAAATAGCCTTGTTTTACTTGGACAAAATAGCAGTCCTGCAATGGCAGATGTGATGCGTAGTAATGGTAAAATTTATGTCGTTGTTGCTATTGTATTGGCTGTATTTTTGGGCATTATCATCTACCTTCTTCGCTTGGAAAAAAAGGTCAAAAAAATAGAGCAGTTTCAGCAAAATGAGTTTAATTCAAAGCGATAATTAAATACTTGCAGACTGAACCAAGGACAGAACCATTAACGAAACCAGAGACGGAATCAACGGAACCACGAACGGAACCACGAACGGAACCACAGACAAGGCATGCCTTGTCTCTACATGGGATTTTATTTATTTGTTAACACACAACATAATACTGGTGAAAAACAGCCTTTTAATGAAGAAAAAAATCTAAATTTGCTTACATTTTACAAATTCAAATTCTTTATTAATCAAATAGTTTGACATGAGCAGTGAAAAATCAAAATATAGTTTCTACGAAAGCGTGGAACTTTACTTTGACAAAGCATCATCTTCATTGAAGGTTGATCCGTCTTTGTTACAGCAAATTAAAGTCTGTAACAGTGTTTATCAAATGAGATTCCCTGTAAAAATTGGGAAAAAAATTGAGGTAGTCGAAGCTTACCGTGTACAACACAGTCACCACAAATTGCCTTGTAAAGGAGGAATCAGATTCAGTTCAAAAGTAAATCAAGATGAAGTAATGGCTTTGGCTGCTTTAATGACTTACAAATGTGCATTGGTCGATGTTCCTTTTGGTGGTGGTAAAGGTGGTGTAAAAATTAGCCCTTCTAAATACAAAGAGGAGGAGTTAGAAAGAATTACTAGACGTTATACGTCGGAGTTGATTAAGAAAAACTTCATCGGTCCTGGTTTAGACGTTCCCGCTCCTGATTACGGAACAGGCGCAAGAGAAATGTCTTGGATCCTCGATACTTATTCTGTTTTCCAATCGGATTCTAACATGGTAGATGCTTATGGTTGTGTAACTGGAAAGCCAGTTGGTCAAGGTGGTATTAGAGGTAGAACTGAAGCGACAGGTTTGGGTGTTTTCTATGGCACAAGAGAAGCTTGTGAAAATGCTGAGGATATGAAAGCGTTGGGCTTAACAACGGGGGTTGAAGGAAAAAGAGTGGTTGTCCAAGGTTTGGGTAATGTTGGATATTGGTCTGCTAAATTTTTCCAAGAAGCTGGTGCTATCATCGTTGGTATCGCTGAATATGATGGCAGTATCCATAATCCTAAAGGTATTGATGTGGACGATGTGAAAAAACACATTAAGAAAACAGGAAGTATTAAAAAATATCCTAAAGCTAAATCTTTGGGTACGCGTAAAACTGCTTTGGAATTGGATTGCGATATTTTGATTCCTGCGGCATTGGAACAACAAATTCACTCTGGTAATGCTAAAAACATCAAAGCAAAAATTATTGCTGAAGGTGCCAACGGACCAACGACTCCCGAAGCGGAAGAAATCCTATTGAAAAAAGGGGTAATGATTATACCTGATATGTATATAAATGCAGGTGGTGTTACTGTTTCTTATTTTGAATGGTTGAAAAATCTTTCTCACGTTCGTTTTGGAAGAATGGATAAGAAATTTATGCAATCTAACAATGAGGAAATTATTGGCTTGGTAGAGGAAATGACTGGCAGAACTTTGACTACAAAAGAAAGAAAGAATTTAAATCTAAGAGGTCCTGAAGAAGCTGATTTGGTTTACTCTGGTTTGGAGGATACAATGATAAATGCTTATCATTCAATTCACGAAGTTTGGAAGAAAAACAAAAAAACACCCGACTTGCGTTCTGCTGCATTTAATGTAGCAATTGGCAAGGTTGCGCAATCTTATTCTACTTTAGGTATTTTCCCTTAGGATTAAACTCCTTTGCAAAAAAATACAAATCCTATGTTCATTTTTTGAACATAGGATTTTTTTATCTGAAATTTATGTTTTGCCATTCTTTTACCGTTGATTAGGACGGCGAGAATCTTCTTCGATCTTGTTTTCTCCCCGCTGTCCGTTGCAATGTCTGGAATGAATTGGAACGGGTTTTGGTTGTCTTGGGGAGACGCGATGAATCGCGTCTGTACGAATTACTTCGTGGGGAATTTCTCCCCAATCATCGCTCCAATTCATTCCAGACATTTCCACTCGCATCGGGCGTATTTTCGCTTATTTAGCCGCTGCGTTGCAAATTTTGTCCTCCGCGCTTCCCTGGCTTTTGGGATTGTAAAATACAGTTTTACTGTTGTAAAAAAAATCTTCTGGACCATCTAAATATTTACAAACGAAACTAAATTTTTACAATTTGTGTTGATAAAAAACAACCTAGATAATTTACTGAATTTTGTACTATACAAAATAATCATTAATACCCACCTAAAATTTGCATATGATAGAAGTTTCTAATTTAGTCAAAACCTATACTTTGACCAAACAGCAAAAGAAAGAATTGCAGACGACTGCTGGATCAATAAATGCTGTTAACAATATCAATTTTACTTGTACGCCAGGACGGGTTTTTTCCTTGCTTGGTCCTAATGGTGCTGGTAAAACAACGACTTTAAGAATGATTGCAACCATTCTCAAACCTAGTTCGGGAAATATTAAAGTAAGTGGCCATAGTGTGGAGAATCAGCCAGATAAGGTTCGGAGAAGCATTGGATTTTTAACGGGTTCGACCAATCTTTATGAGCGTTTGACACCTGAAGAAATTGTAAAATATTTTGCCGATTTACATGGTATTAGTAATGCAAATTTAAAAAAAAGAAAGGAAGAATTGTTTGAGCGATTGGGTATCAATGAGTTCGCTAAAAAACGAATTGGGCAGATGTCTACTGGAATGAAGCAAAAAGTTTCGATTGCAAGAAGTATGATTCACGATCCGAGCGTGGTGATTTTTGATGAACCTACTTCTGGCTTGGATGTAATTACAGCCAATAGTATTATTGATTTGATTAGACAATGTAAGAACGAAAATAAGACGGTTATTTTTTCTTCGCACATTATGAGCGAAGTTGACTTATTGTGTGACGACCTCGCTATTATAGCTAAGGGAAATCTTGTTTATAGTGGCTCAATGGATGATTATCGACAACAATCTGCTGGTAAATCACTTACAGAAACTTTCATTGATGTTGTGAATGCGAATCAGGTTGTTAACGCTTAAATTTAAAAAAATGAAAATAGTACTAACCGTTATAAAAAAAGAGTTACTAGATACTTTAAGAGACAAACGCACACTGATTTCGGCAATATTACTTCCGATGCTTTTGATTCCTGTATTGATGTTTGGGGTTACAAAAATGCAAAGCAGTTTGATAAAAAAAGAGCAAACCAAAGACATTAAAATTGCCTTATTTCAAGCTCCTGAAAACTTTGCTTATTATTTTCAAGAAGACAATATTGAAATTGTTTCTGGCTTGGATTTAGAAGCCGCAAAGACAGCTATTGGAAATGACAGTTTGGATGCTGTTTTAGAGTTTGAACCTGACTTTCAACAAAAAGTAGATCAGATGAAAACGGGCACAATCAATCTGAATTATAAAACAACAGAGATGATGTTGTTTAATAGAATTTCAGCAAAAGTAGAAGCCTACAAAGCAACTGTTTTACAAGAAAGGGTAAAGCAATTAAACATTACATCAGAAGCGATAAATCCTGTGGTAATTCAAAAAACTGATATGGCATCGAGCAAAGAAAGATTGGGTAAAATGTTTGGAGGAATCTTACCATATATGTTCATTATTATGTGCTTTTTTGGATGCATGTATCCAGCTTTGGATCTGATTACAGGAGAAAAAGAAAAAGGAACCATCGAAACTTTGTTGACTGTCCCAGCCTCTCGATTTAAAATTTTATTGGGTAAAGTGCTAACAATAGCTTTGGTTGGATTGTTCTCCGCATTGATGATTATATTTGGTCTTTTTATTTCATTGAAATTATTCCCAGATATACCTGCCGAATTTTTGACGGCTATCAATGGAGTAATCAGCGTGAATTTTTTATTGATGATGTTTGCCATGTTGATTCCTTTGAGCATCTTTTTTGCTGGTATCTTATCAGCTTTGGTAATTCGAGCCAATAGTTTTAAAGAAGCTCAAAGCATTGTTACACCTCTTAGTTTTGTCGTGCTGATTCCTGCTATGATGGCAATGCTTCCTGGTATAGAATTAAATTGGAAAACAGTTTGGATTCCCATTTTAAACATCGCATTAGCAACCAAAGAAATTATAGCTGAAACGATTCAAATGGAACATTTTATTGTCATTGTCATTTCTTTGGTTATCATCGCTTTGTTATCGGTATTTTTTAGTCATACGCAGTTTTCTAAGGAGAGTATGGTTTTGAAATAGGACTATTTTCAGCTCTCAGCCTCTATTTTATTGATTTTTCTAATATTGCTCATTCGCAAATTTGAATATGTGCTTCTATTCTCGTATTTTTCAGGATAAGTAACTAAGTTACCTAAACACTAACACTGAACATATGAGTAAACTTGCATTGCATTGGCAGATCATTATTGGATTGATTTTAGGCGTTATTTGGGCGATTGCCTCTAGCTATTTAGGCTTGAGTAAATTCACCTTGGATTGGATTGCACCTTTTGGAGATATTTTTATCAATTTATTGAAATTGATAGCAGTTCCATTGGTTTTATTTTCCATTATTAAAGGGGTTTCTGGTATTGCGGATGGATCGAAAATCGGTCGGTTGGGCATAAAAACTCTTGGTGCTTATTTGGTTACAACGATTTTTGCAACTGCCATTGGTTTAACTTTGGTAAATGTCATTCAACCTGGAAAGTTTGCAAGTCAGGAGCAACTGACAAAAAATAGAATCAGCTACGAAATGTGGGTAAGCTCTACGGAAGGTGCTGTTTTTGCAGACGGTCAGCGGATTATGGAAAACCTCTCAGATTCAGAGAAGATTACCTACGAAAGTGAAATAGCTAAATTAGAAAAAACCGAAGCAAACAACTCAAATTTACAAGACAAACTTACAAAAGCAGACAACCAGAAAGAGGCTGGACCGCTTCAGTTTTTGGTGGATGTGGTTCCGACCAATATTTTTTCGGCAATTGCCAAACCTGCCATGCTTCAGGTGATTTTCTTCGCTATCTTTTTTGGAATAATACTGCTTTATATTGAGAAAAAACACTCCCAGCCCGTTATTGCAGTGGTGGATGGCATCAATGAAGTTTTTATAAAAATGGTAGATGTGATCATGAGGGCTGCGCCCTTTTTCGTATTTGCTTTATTGGCTGGTAAGCTTTCGGAGATGGCTGGCGATGATCCCGATGCCGTTATTGAAATATTTAAAGGACTCGGTTTTTATTCCTTAACAGTCATAATTGGATTGGCACTTATGGTCTTTGTTATTTATCCATTTATTGTAAAAATTATTTCTAGAAAAATATCGTATCGCGACTTTTTTAGAAGCATTGGACCTGCTCAAATGCTTGCCTTTTCGACTAGTTCTAGTGCTGCCACTTTACCTGTAACCTTAGATTGTGTTCGTGAAAATTTAAAGGTATCAGAGGATGTTAGTAATTTTGTACTGCCCATTGGTGCGACGGTGAATATGGATGGAACCAGTATGTATCAGGCGATAGCAGCGATCTTTTTAGCACAATTTCATATGGTGGACTTAGGACTTACAGCACAATTGACGATTGTTTTGACAGCAACTCTTGCCTCAATCGGTTCAGCGGCGGTTCCCAGTGCTGGTTTGGTGATGTTGATTTTGGTATTGGAAGCAGTTGGTTTACCAGGAGCTTGGATTGCCATAATTTTCCCTGTTGATAGAATTTTGGATATGTGTCGAACGGTTGTAAATGTAACGGGCGATGCAACGGTATCAACTGTCATTGCTGTCAGCGAAAATGAGTTACATTTTGAACCTTTGGGTGATCGTGTTGATAATTTTAAAGTTTAGAATAATTATGAACCGAACGTCGGACCGTATGAGTGATGAATTATGAATTCCAGTGGTGTTGCGCATATGTTATGAAATTCCAGTAGTGTTGCGCATATGTTATGAAATTCCAGTGGTGTTGCGCATTGATGCTATTGCCGCATTTTTTAATGCTAAAATATTTATCACTGCAAAACATTGCAATTAGAAAAAATTTAGACTTTTGAAAATTGTATAACTAAGTGAAATGAAATAAACAAGTAGCTCCAAATTTATTATAAAATTTTTTCGATTTACAAGGCGTTGAAAGTAATGCATAGCCGAGCTACGGGTTGCTTTTAACAACGAAGGAAATCGGAAAAAGTTGATGATAAATTGGGGCTAGTTATTTATTTCGATTCACTAACAAACCAACAACCAAAAAATGACCTTCAGTTGCACAAAAAAAGTAATAGATCATATCAAAAAATACAAGGACTTTGACAATCCTAAAACTGAAATAGATTTCTTTAATTGGTATGTTGATCTCGTGGTAATCGAAAGAAAAAAACACCTTTTATTTACGCACGCGACTTCTTTATTTAGTTTTGTTATCTATGTTGGAACGAAGAAAGAAATCAATCAGGTGGAACAATTGTTTGAAAAACGATTGGGTGAAATGATCGTTAAACACGTTACTGTTTTGGACGGATACGTTGAAACCCTTTTGCCTAAAGACAGGACCTACACTTTTAACAAAACCAATAGCAGAAAAGTATTGGGTTCTATGAATGATTTTAAATATCAAATAATGACCGTTTACGATTTTCGTGGTTCTCTTGACAACGATTGCTATGAGCATATAAATAGAGCTATTGTTTCTATCATGATTAGTGGAATTAATAGAAAAAAGTCTCAAGATAAAATCAAGGAGGAGATTGAGGTGAGGATGTAATTGGTTTTCTCGGTTGGCTATGGGTTGTTTGCATCGTTTGGAGATCCCGAAATGTCGGACCACAGATATTTGCTTGCGCTACGCTTCTGCAAATTCTGAGATGACACGGGGTAAGGAACGCTTCTGCAAATTCTCAGAGGACGGTCAAATCTGATTAAACCAGCCGTAGCCTGAGGTAGCACAAAAACAAGCTTTCGTGGAATAAAAAAGCGATGCAGAAAATAATGTAAACACAACAACCACAACAAGACACTCGAAGGCTACACCAAATAAACCCCATCCTTCTCCAAGCGAACCAAACGTTGCTTATAAAGCGCACCGAGTGCTTTCTTAAATACCTTTTTACTCATTTGAAGTTGGAAAGATATTTCATCGGGAGAACTTTTGTCGGTGAGCTTCATAAAACCGCTTTGCGATTGTAATTTTTTTAGAATCTTTTGAGCATTGGGTTCTACTTGTGCGTAGCCTGTTTTTTCTAAACGAATGTCCAATTTATTATCGGGACGGATGTTGGCGACAAATGCTTTCCGTCTTTGTCCTGGCAATAATTCTGCAAAAATTTGATCGTGATAAATGAGTCCTTTGTGTTTGTTATTGACGATTACATTTATACCCAAATCAGTCTGATCCCAAATAAGAATTTCTACTTCCTCGTCTTTCTCAACGGTCAGTTCTTCGTTGCTTAGGTATTTTAAAACCTTTGCGGAAGCGACCAATCGCTCTGTCTCTTCATCCATATACATGTAAACGGTGTAGTATTTTCCCTCCACCATTTTTCGGGGCTGCTCCTTGAATGGAACCAGCAAATCTTTCTCCAAACCCCAATCCATAAACGCACCAATATTATTTACGCCATTCACTTTCAGCATGGCAAACTCGTTGAGATGTATTTTGGGTATTATCGTCGTAGCAACCAGCCTTTCTTCGCCATCTAGGTACAAAAAGACATTGATTATGTCGCCTATTTCTGCTCCTGTTTCAGGGATGTATTTATTGGGCAACAAAACGTCATTATCGTCCTCATCTCCCAAATACAAACCTACTGAGGTTTCTCTTAATATTTCTAGTTCGTTGTATTCTCCTAATTTCATTGGTGTGTTATTACTTAGCAGTATCGTTTGATTTTTACGTATAGCTCTTGTTCGCTACATTTTTTCTAAAAAATCTTTTAATTCATCTAATGAAGGATGCTCAAAATTCCAAATATCTTTTTTCATAGAAGCCTCGTTGTTACACTTTCTTCCAGCTTGTTTTCTTTCCCTATTAGAACATTGATCATAACGTTGATATATCTGTATCCAGAATTTATTAAAATCTTGATCTTTTATAGATAAATCCTTTGATTCAATACAGGTTTTCCATAAATCCAGACAATCAGCGTGTTCAGAACTACCTTTTTTTATGGTTTTAAGAACCGTTTCTAGATTTCCAGTTCCATTAATATTTTGTAGATACAATCCAATTTTCAAAGATATACTTTCATCTACTTCTAGCTCTTCAAACTTATTTGGTTCTTGTAAAATATCACTCTTTAGACCAAAAGCCTCTTTAATCGCTGAATTAACTTGATTTAAACGTTTATCTATTGATTTATCATCTTGATCTAATATTATTCCAATAGATTGAATTTCTTCTTTTCTGGATTTATTCTTCAAAGAGGCTAAAGATGCAGTAAGTTTAGTAATACTATCTCCCTCAAGACATTCATAATCATCAATTTTACAAAAAGGACTTGACTCTATATTAGCACTCAGGTTTTTACTTGAAACATAAGCTTCAACAAAATATTGATCGTTACTACTCTCAACAACAATGATTTTCTTACTCATATTTTATTCCCCTCTTATTGCAACATTAGTATCAATCTCAAAAAACAATGTATTGCTGTCATGTATATTAGTAGTTATTTCGCCAGTATTTCTGTGCTTAAAAAATTCAAAATAGCTACCAATATTATTATTGTATTTACCTACAATTTTAGCAAAAGCCTTTATCATTTCAATACTATGTGTCGTAGCAAAAATTTGAATATCAAACTCTTTGGCTACTTTAAAAATATTATGCCATAACTCCTCTTGATTGGAATAATGAATACCATTCTCAATTTCATCAATTAATAATATACTATTCCTATTGTTGATCATTTTGAGGATAAAATAACTTACCTTATTAATGGCATCTCCAAACAAACCAATTGGAAGAAAATCATTTTGTTTAGTTTTTAAATAAATAGAAGGCTTTCCTACACTAATAGTTTTCACCTCAGATATATCAGAATCGATTATCTGAAAAGCTTCAAGCACTCGCTCTCCCAAACCATTCAAATCAGCTTTATCAAATTCTTTAGCTAAAGATTGACTAGATATTTTTAACGATGATGGGATAAAAAAAATATCTTTTACATTAGGGACACCTGTCTCTTTTCCAAGTACTCCTTCATTATATGCTATAAGAGTAGTGCTAATATCTCGTTTCCCATTGATCGAATAATTTAAATGTAGGTTTGACCTCGTTGATTCTCTATTAGATAACAATTCTCTTAGTTCTTTATATTCACTCTCTTCTTCTTCAAATTTAGTATCTTCTTCAGAGGAAATTTTTATAAAATCTTCAACTGATTCATCACATGTAATCTTTAATGTATAATTATCTTGTGAATCAGTTGAAATTTCGATTTCCGCTTCACGATTATCATTATTCAAGAAAAGAGTACTCCATGCTCTTTCTGGCATTTCTTTAATAAATGCGGAATCTATTTGTCGGAATCTTCTTAGTAGTTCAATACTTCTAGCTTTAGGAGAGGTGTTTAGAAACACAGCCTCCAAAAAAGCTGTTTTTCCTGAATTATTTTTTCCTCCGATTAAATTCACTTGCCTAAACTCTTTAAATTCAGTATCCCTAAAACATCTAAAGTTTTTGATTTTTATATCCTTAATCATATCGTTCTCATATTTACTTTTATGCTCCAATATAACACTTTTTGGTGTACTTAGGTTCATTTAGCCTACCAGCAGCCAGAATATGTTACACGTCTTTACCAAGTAACTAAATATATTTTTCTAAGTTCAGACTAAGACTCATCATCCTCAGCTCCGTGTGTCAATGCCTTTAATTTTTTAAGGAATACGATAAGTAGCAAACCGAAGAAGATACAGAAAATTGCAATACCTGTGAATATCGTTTTTTCTCCTAAATCTTGTGCTGCTTCACCTAATAAACCCGCCAATTTATTACCTAGACCTGTGGCAGCAAAATAGGTTCCCATCATTATGGAAGCATATTTTACAGGAGCCAGTTTTGTGATAAAGGACAATGCTACTGGCGATACACAAAGTTCACCAATTGTATGCAAAAAGTAAGCACCAACCAACCAATACATTCCGGCTGTTCCAGCTTCGGTCATTTCTGTTTGAACGGCTGCACCTGTCATCATAAAAAATCCAGAACCCATAATTATGGTTCCTACTGCCATTTTAAAGAGAGAAGAAGCTTCCTTATCCTTCCTTCCTCGTCTTATCCAAAAGTTGGCAACAGTTACTCCAAATACGATTATAAAGAAGGCATTTAATGATTGAAAAGTAGAGGTCGGAATTTCAAATCCGCCAATTACTCTGCTTATTTTTTCTTTGGTGTAAAGATTCATTAATCCACCTGCTTGCTCAAAGGCTCCCCAAAATACAATGATAATCAAGAAGGAAATCAACAATACAATCACTCTATCTTTTTCAATTTTTGTCAGAGCTCTATTGGCAACTTCAGGGTCAACTGTAGTAGATTTTCCAATAAAGTCCCCTACTCCTTGCAAGTGTTTTTGACCAGCCATAAATTGCAACTGTCCCAGTACCATTCCTATTCCTGCCAATCCAAATCCATAGTGCCACCCATAGGTTTCGCCAATGTATCCGACCAAAATAGAGGCAATGAAAGCCCCAATATTTATTCCCATATAAAAAATGGTGAACCCTTTATCACGTCGAATGTCTCCTTCATTGTAAAGTCCTCCAACCATCGTAGAGATATTGGGCTTGAGTGCCCCTACTCCAAGTACAATCAATCCCAACCCCGTATAAAAAGCCCACATGGCACTAATCGCTAAAATACCGTGACCGAAACAGAGCAACAACCCTCCGATCATCACCGCTTTTTTTTGTCCCACTAATTTATCGGCTAAGATTCCTCCAGGAATTGACATTACATAGACAAGCATCGTATACCATCCATAAAGGGCAAGGGCTTCGGAATTGGACCAGCCTAAACCGCCCATTGAACCTTGCATCACTTGCGAAGTCATATATAAAACAAGAATGGCGCGCATTCCATAGTAACTGAAACGCTCCCACATTTCAGTAAAAAACAAAACGAACAGTCCTTTCGGGTGTCCAAATATCTCTTCTCGGACGATATTCTGACTGTTTAAGGCATCTTTTGACATAAATAGTATAGGTTTAGGTTATAACGAACTGTAACAATATGGAAAATACTGTGCCAGTTTATTTATTGATAAAAATAACAATAATTATGAGAGTATGGGGAGAATTTAGGATTTGTACCTAAAAAAACTAATACCTAAGTCATTGAATGGTTACTAGTATTCCATATAATTTAGATTTGTGTAATAAATAATAACTACATTTCGAGCACAACATACTGATAATTAATTACTTACATTTTTTCGCGAAAAAATCAGTATATTTAAAATATAAATAAATTTTGGAGCTTGTAAATTACCTATGTAAATTGTAAAAATGAGTACGAAAGAACTAAAAATATCCATAACACAGATCATTGAGCAAATCAATGATGATACTGTCTTGGAGAAAATCTTGGAAAACATATTGAAAGTACAAAAATCTCAAATAGTAGGTTATGATACTAATGGAGATCAAATTACAAGAGAAGGTTTGGAAAACGAGATAGTAGAAGCTAAAAAGAGGATGGAGAATGGTGAATCAATTAGCCATGAAGATATAATGAATTCTCTTCAAATAAATGCTGATGACTTAAATGTAATGCAACCTAAAAATAAACTTGAAGTTAAAGTAGAATCTATAAAAATAGAAAAGGGAAAACCTTCAAAAATTTGAATATCCACTCCTTACCGTTGCCTGAGGCTCAAATTCAAAGTCTTGCTCTTTGATGCTACCCCAAATTCCAATTAACTCCCCAACTCTTTCATTATTCCAAATACTCGAAGGCAAAAGCAAACAAGATTTACCCACAATTCTCGTTATAGCTTTCGGACGATTAAAGAAAAGCAGTATCTTTAAAGAAGTACAAGCAGAAAAAAATTTATGAGTGAGATAAAGCGGCAAAGCATCCTGTCAAGTTTGTACAGTTATGTGGGAATAATACTGGCAGCAATCAATACTTTGATTCTCTTCCCTGCGGCTCTAACCACCGATCAATTTGGGCTGATAAGTTGGATTTTGATGATCGCCTCTGGTGTGAGTATGTTTGCTCGATTGGGCGTTCCTCAAATAACCATAAAATATTTCCCTTACTTCAGAACAGAAAACAAAGAACACAATGGTTTTCTCAGCATGGCTTTATTGGTTCCATTTATAGGAGCAATTATTGCCTCCTTTTCTCTATTCCTATTTCAAGATTTTTTGGTTTCTTTTTATGCAAAACCAGAGAGTCAGGCATTGATTAGTAATTTTTATTTTCTACTGTTTCCTGTCCTCATATTTGATATTTTTTTTAATACCTTAAATGCTTACACGACTTCTTTAAACAAAGCATCGGTTATCATCTTTTTCAGGGATTTGTTTGTGCGTTTATGCATAACCATACTTTTGCTGCTCTGCTGGAAAGGCGTATTTAATTATCAAACTTTTCTATACTTATATTGCTCTGTTTATGGTTTACAATCCATTGGTGTATTGTTTTATTTGTTTAGGGCTGGGCAGCTTAAATTCAACTTTAATTTCAGCATATTTAAATTGCATGGATTTGATATGATGAAATATGGAGCCTTTGCTCTTTTGTCGGGCGGTGCCGCTTTTATCACAAATTATATTGATAAAATGATGGTTTCTGTAATGGATGCCAATGAGCTGGGTGCCTTGGCGATATTCACCGTCTTCTCTTATTTGGGGATCGTCATTATGGTTCCTTCTAAATCAATCGTGCAGGTTACTTTACCCACAGTTGCAACGGCTTGGAAGGACAATAACTTGAAAGCAATTGACAATATTTACAAAAAAACCGCCATTACACAATTGGTCATCGGATTGGGTTTGTTTATCGTTGTGATGGCAAATCTTGATAATTTCATTGAACTATTGGCGACTGTAAAAGGAAACAATAGTTATGCCGCTGGAAAATATGTTGCCCTATTTATCGGTCTTGCAAGGCTTATAGATGGTGCAACGGGAGTCAATGGAACCATCATTTTAACTTCCGACTATTATCGCTATGATCTTCTGTTTACTATCTTGTTGATTGGGCTTTCTGTTGTAACAAACTTTTATCTAATAAGTAATTTTGGGCTGACTGGTGCTGCTGTTGCTACTTGTATTGTTGCGGCGGTTTACAATGCTATAAAATTCTTTTTCTTGAAATATAAGTTCGACTTGCAACCCTTCTCAATCAATACCGTCAAAACGATAATACTTGGACTCGCAGTTCTTGCAATCAATTATATTTTACCTGATTTGAACATACATTTCATTTTTGACGTTATCTATAGGTCAGCTATATTGGGCTTGATTTATGGTGGATTGGTGTTCTACCTTAACCTTTCTCCCGATATAACAAAATTAATTAAGCAAATCCTCAGAAAAGCCAAATTTATCAAATGAACAAAATCATAAAATACAGTTTAATAATTTGGATGTTTCTTTTTGGGATTAATGTTTGCCATGCGCAATGCACTGATGAATATTTTGATTTTATTTATCAAGCAGAACAAAAACAAAACGAAGCCGATTATCAAGCTTCTGTAGCGTTTTTTGAGTCTGCATTTATTCAAGGCATTCCAAACGAAAAAGATTGCTATCTCGCAGCAATTTCCTATGCACAAGTTGGTGATTTTGAAAATGCTTTTAAGTTCTTAAATCTTTCTATTGACAAAGGGTTTATGAACAAAAGCTGGTTAGTGGAAGATGCAAATTTTTCAGAAATAAAAGATAAAGAACAATGGCAATTATTGATACAAAAAATTGATTCAACAACTGCGGGATTGAATAAAAAATGGCGTGAACAACTGGCATCCATCCAAGAAAAAGATCAAAGATATAGAGGAAATATTAATAAAATGTCCAAAGAATTTGGCTGGAACTCTGAAGTAATTTCGCAAAAATGGACAGAGCAAAGAAGGTTGGATTCTCTGAATATAATAGAGGTGAAAAAGTTTTTGAATAAACATGGTTATCCTTCCAAATCAGAAGTTGGAGATTTGGCAAGTGTCCCTTATTTTGTTTTACAAAGGGCAGACATTGAAACACAGGAAGAATATATTAGAATGCTTAAAAGGGCTGCATATAAACAAAAAATATCCTGGTCCAGACTTGCCACTTTTGTAGATAAAATGAAAGTTCAAAGACAAGAACAACAGGTCTTTGGAACACAAATCATTCAATATGAAGATGGCTCGTACGATTTCTATCCTATCTTTGAACCTAAAAATGTCGATTCAAGACGTATTCGTGCTGGATTGCCACCGATCAGAATTGAAGCGATGCGGTGGGGGATTATTTTTTAATAATCTCTGGTTTCATCAAACCATTTGCCTTACTTTTCATTCAAAATCTTTTGCAAATAATACGTTTTAAACCCTTGTGGAAAACCCTCTTCAATGGCTGCAACCTCATAACCCAATTTTGTATAAAAATCAGGAGCTTGAAATTCAAAAGTATTCAAACGGACTTTGGGTACGTTCAGTTCCAAAGCCTTTTCTTCTGCCTGTCGCATCAACTCACGCCCAATTCCTTTATGACGGTAATCTTCATGAACCACCAACCAATCCACATATAACCAACCCCAATTAGCCATTGCATATAGCCCTCCTATCACCTCCTCTTTTTCATTCTTAACCACTATCTCCAAACAACGAGAGGTATTAAAACCTTCCATCGCTGCCCGATTGTGAGTACCTAAAATTTTTCCTAATACTTTTCGGTGGTTGGGATTCATTTCACTCCACTTCTCGCCTACGTAAAGTGAAAATAATAAATTGAGCCATTTGATGAAATATTTTTTCTTTATACAAAGAAGGAAAAGCATTGCATAGCAGGGCTACGGGATGATTTTTCTGATGCAGTATAAAGAAAAAAGATGAAATCAAATGGATTAAGTTATTGTTTTCGCTTTACTATAGTCGTTTGATAATTCATTGTTTTATATTTATTAAATTAAGGAATGCGAACAAAATAAATCTTTCAATTTTAACTGCTCCTTTTTGCTCCTAGCTTCGTTAAAAAGCCTCACCATAGCCCTGCTATGCTTGCATTTTTTGCCTTACTAGGAATAAAAATTAGTTGCGGTCCGACGTTCGGTCAAAATAGAACATTTATTTAATTCGCATTCCTAGGTTCCTGCAGGAGAAAACAAAAAATCAGTTGGATTATCAATGTCATATAAATATTGATAACTTCTAGTTTCTTTATTACAGAATGGTTCCAAGAGTTTCAGCATGTTTTTGAAACCATCTAAAGTTAGCGCACATATAAAATTTTTGTCGTCATTGCTGAGTATTCCTTCATCTGTTTTAAATAGTCCAAGAATTAAATTGTAATTGCCTTTTTCAACAAAATCAACATTTGATAGATCAAGTTTCTGTTTTCTATCCACTATTACGTCTTGAATAAGATCTCTAAACTTAATCGCTTGACTCTTATCAAAATTGTATAGTCTTAGAAGGTTTTCTTCGTATTTATTAAAGTTTCCTATGTAGTCTAGTTTCATTTGATCTTTACTATTTAAGAATTTTTATTTTATATTGATGTGTTTGCTAACAATAGTACAAATACCGTGTTGCTGATGGTAAGTTCGGGATCATCAACAAATGTACGACAGCATCAAATCGACCGCTGAAGATACACATGACGTTTGATGCCTTTAGCCCCCCAGAATACTAGCCTAAACTTCAACTTAATTCAGCAGCATGGAAGTGTGTACTTTATTGCACACCGTTTCTATTTTTTCTTATTTGAAGTTTTTAAAGTTTGTTCAACTTTATCTACCGAAATACCAAGTGCTTTCGCTATTTGCTCTTTAGGTATTCCAATTTTATCCATACCAATGATAGCTTCTTTCTCTTTTATCTCTTTACCTTGATCTATTCCTTCTTTTAATAGTTCTTTAGCATCTGCCATTTTCATATGCTGTTGGCTTGCAATATCCCTAAGTCTTTTCAAGTAGGCTTTGTAAGCTTTTCTTTCTTCTTCAGAAAGTTTCATCTCATCTAATTTTTCCTTAGCTTGTTTTAACCCTTTTGCACTAAAGCTATCTTGGACTGCTCCATTTTTAAGGAAATAAATCCATTCATCTAATTTATCTTGAACAACATCGTCAAATTTACGAACTTTAACTATCCAGTATTCTGGATAAACTTCATAAACATGACCAACCTCATATAATTCTTTCTGTTTTTCAGCTAAATTCAGAATATCTTCTTTATGAATTCCTTTAAATTGGGTTGTCCCGTGATAAACATAATCCTTGCCTTGACCAAGATCAAAATAAGCTATAGTTATTGAAATAATTTTTTTTACTTCTGCGTAGGGCTTACCTTCATCAATATATTCTGTTAAAACTTTTGATGTTCCATATAAGATTCTATGAAAATAATCATATTCTTTACTATTTTGAACTTCAATTATTATCAATTCTCCTTTGGTATCCTCGACTAAAATATCTACTCGATTGTGTTTATCATTTTCATCGTCTTTATTTCCCTCGCTTTCTAGAATCTTCTTAATAACGATGTCTTCGGAGAGCAATTCGCTTAGAAATCCTTCCAAAATATCAAAGTTTGCTTTATTTCTAAGCAATTTCTTCATTGCCCAATCAAAGCGTATTAATTGCTTTCCTTTTTTCATATTACAAATATACCAAAGTTTTTACATTGTTTTTTCTGATTATAACGTTTTGCAGCGATAGATTTTAAATAACAATTCCATTGTAAACCTATATTTTATACATTTAAAGTATGATAAATTGATTGTTTTAAAGCGATATTAGAGGACCTTATATCCATTTGAGAAAACTCATATTGATATAAATAATTGATAATCAGTAATTTAATGCCGAAATTGATTATCACCGTAAAACGTTATAGTCAGTTTTTTAATGGTGTGCAACGACGGTACACACGACGTGCTGCTGATGGCAAATTCGGTGTCATAAACAAATTTTCGACTGTATCAAATCGACCGCTTAAAAAATACATGACGTTTGATGCCTTCTGAAAACACCGACAATACTTGCCTAACTTATACTTAATTCAGCAGCATGTGCGTGTGTATTTTGTTGGCAGTAGTTTCTTTCAATTACTTCTCTTTAAAACTACCGTAACAGCTAAAGTAAACGGAACAGAAATCAAACCTATTAAAATTTTAGTGTCCATACTTAAATTAAAATGATTCAAAAGGATAAACAATGGAATTGAAAACATAACTAATAATACCAAAAACCATTTCATAATATTAACAATCAATAAATTAGAAGCTATCACAAATTTAATTTTATTGAATATACGTGAGAGTAATTTGGGCTTCTTAGACTTAGGTTGGCTAATTTCAAATTCACTTAATAATTTTATGGAATTAATAAAATCTCGAAAGATATCGTTAGAGTAATAACCAATTGTATTTCCATTACTCAGTTTCTCTTCCATATTTTTTTCAATTTTTGAATATTCAAAAGTTGCTAATTTCATTAATATCGGAAGAATTTGTGCTAGTTCTATTTTACTATCTAAACGATTGATAATTTTACTATCAAGACTAATCATCTCTGATAGAACTTCATTAGACTGGTCAGTTAATTCAAGCCACCAAAAAATTTCAGAAAGTTCAGAAATCACTTTTGAAACCCCAATCATTTTCTGAACATTATCTCCTTTGCCAAATTTGAAATTATTTGTCAAACTTGATATTGCTAAATAATCATAAACTGCATTCTTTGAAGCGATTAAATTTGTATGATCATCACTACTAAAATATTTCGTAATTGTTCAGAGGTTGGTTAATTTTGAAGTAGGGTCAAAGCAATAGAGTTATCCGTAAACAAACTTTTTAATGCGTTAAATACATTGATATTTTGTTTACGAGCAGTCATAATATACGATCTTGT
>Ga0209187_1000435_pt1 | contig 74226 bp, 56 predicted proteins | sample BantaG_FD_187430 | JGI IMG/M metagenome (GOLD analysis project Ga0209187, IMG submission 187430) | Marine algal microbial communities from Bantry Bay, Ireland - BantryBay_4 metaG (SPAdes) (version 2) | ecosystem: Host-associated > Algae > Red algae > Unclassified | place: Bantry Bay, Ireland...
TTATTTTGAAATGAATCGAATCAAAAATGACGCGAATACTCACTGTATTTAAGGATTTTTTGGTGAAGAGTCATTTTAAAAGAAATACTCAAAAAAGTAAATAAATTTGTGAAACAGTGTACTCAGTTTATTATTAGAATGAAAAACGAGCACCCAAACTGATGTTGAAAGTGCTAAAACTTGCATCTTGTCTCAGCTTCATTCCCGGATTTTCTTTTGTACCATAGGTAGTATAAACATTATCACTATTACCCATTCCTGTTAATTCTGCTAAGGTAATCGCAGTGACAATTTCATCAGGTAAAGACCCCGAATAGTTGGCAAGTCCTTGGGCTTTTATCTCAGCGAGTTCAGTAACAGATATTTCATCTACGTATTCTTCATAAGCAAATATATCGTCAGGGCTACCATCATTTTGTAAAGCTAATAAGGCTAATACATCTAATGATGATCCGTCACTCATAACAAGCGCAGCATTAGGTATTTCATAACTTTGTCGCGCTATTCTTAAGCCTGTGTAACCGATAGAGCCGGATATGGCAATCATTTCGTTGAGTTGGTAGCGAAGTCCAAAAGCAGCATTCAAACCAAGCGAAAATTGCCCTTTAGCTATTGATTCTGCTCTAAAACTTTCAGCATCAGGGAAAAGTAAAGGAATCGACGAGCTAACCATTATAGGGTTATTAGTCTCCCGAAACCCGTTGGTTTGTCCAGCAACTGGAATCAAAATACCAAAACGTGCAAAAGGACTTAAGGTTTCAGAACCGGCATCAACTATGAAACCCGGACTGAGGGTGAGTCGCTTATTAGTAGCATAAGAACGGTCGTAGCTACTACCATCAGTAAATTCTTCAATTAAGGTTTCTTTACCTAATACATAAGATACTCCAAGGTCGATACCAAAATTGCGACTTAACATATAACCAAGACCTAAATCAAGACCTAAACCTGCGCCATAAGACCCTACTAAACTGCTACTTACTTGTGCCCCCTCAGTGAGAGAATTTTCAATTTTTGGGCCTAATACTTCACCCGTAGCCGGAGAGAGGTAACTGATACCGGGTTGTACATAAAAGCCTTGTGCTGTAAGTGTTAGGGTCGTTCCAAAAATAAATAATGTGGATAAAAGTAGATTTTTCATAATTGTCAAATGTATAATAATTGTTGTTATAATATTGATTAAGAACGTGATTAAAGTTCAAATCCAATATAGAGTTGGAATACGAGATTTCTGTCTTTGTCGCTGCGAAGTATGCGAGTGTAGTCATTATTAGCAGGATCGACGGTCGATACTTTTGAATAGTCATACACATCATTGGTAATGTCTATGAGTCCGTAATTTGCTCGCAAACCAATACCTAAGCCTGAATCGAATTTGTAATCTACCCCTGCGATGATACCTGCGTCTATACTTTTGTAAAAATCACCTTTTCTTTCTTCATAATCATAATACGCGCCTACTTTGGCGGGCGCAAAGAAATCAGGAATTCGCTCATCATCTGAGCTTATGCTGGTATCGTTGTCATCATAAATCGGCTGAGGCACATAGATAGTAGAATCTCTGTGTATATCTGATTTGTAGTTGTGGTCAAGCTCGATGCTAAAAGGACGCAAATCAACGACATTGCCACCAAAACCAAGCTGGCGAGAATCCGCATTAAAAGTCCGTGTACCTGCTCCGGTAGAATTGAGCAAAAAGCCAACATACCCACCACCGTAAAAACTCACATTATCATTGATACTTTGATAATACATAATAGGAATGTCAATGTATCCATTGTTGATATTCAAGGCAATTGAGCTATTTCCTTCAAAATAAAGCGGTTCTGAAGTAAAGTCTTCCACTAACCAATAAGAGTCACCAACATAGTCATAATTCCCACCTTTTTGGCTGTATTGTACTTCTAATATAAAGCCATTCATATCCGTCAGAGCATACCTCAAAGTAGGTCCGAGCATAAAACGGGTGACAATAGAATTGGACTCCAATTTTTCGTCCGTCGCTGATCGTTCGGACGGACTGGCAAAAGTCGCAAAATTAAGTCCGGCTTTTATACCGAATTTGAATTCGCCGGGTTGTTGTGCCTGAGCAGGTATTCCGGTAGTTAATATTATTAAAATTAAAATAAATCGTTTCATATTATTTTATCATCGTTAAAAAAACACCCAAAGATAGGGCAAGGAATGAAATTTTAGGAATAGAATGTACATTTATTTGTGATCTGTTCCATACTGTTCAAGAACGATAAAATTAATGACTTTGTCCCTTGCTTCTTCTTGTGAATGAACATTTAAGGGAAGTAAATAGAGAGAAATAAAAAAAATTAGTATGAAATTTGGGCATAAATTCAAGACAATCAATTTTTTACATGTAGCTGTTTTAAAAATAAAAAATCGAATAACACCTCATAATTAGAATGTTTTACCTTTTATATTTTAACTTCATACACATTATAAGTTTTATAAATTTCACCTTTAATAAGTTCCATACCGCGTCGCATCATCGCATTATCTTCAAGTATCCAACTTGCCTCTCCATACTCCACGCCAAGTGCCTGCGCTGCCTTGACCGTCTCATAATACAAGACCGCATCCAAACCCTTGCCCCGGTATTTGGGCAGTATTCCGAGCAGCATAACCCGCGCCCATTTGATGTGTTTTTTTTGTGTAAATAATTTGATAAAATTAAACGGCAACAAACGTCCGTTCATTTGTTTGAAAATATAATTATAATCCAAAAGCGAGACGGCAGTTCCCACCGTTTTCCCGCCTATCTCTGCGAAAAAAATAAGCGACGGCTCTGCTATCGACTTGAATCCCTTAGCATATTCGTCGATTTCTTTGTCTGTCATCGGTACAAAACCATAATTTTTCTCCCATGCTTCATTATAAATTTCGCGCAATAATTCAATTTCGTTTTTGAGGTCTTTCATGTTCAGATTTCTGATTTTTACGCCCGTGCGTTCTCTTACGATTTTATTGCCACGCACCATTTTTGGGTCTTCCATTACCCGATTCGCATCAATTTTGTAAGCAAACAAACCCATCGTTTTTTCAAAACCATACTGCTCAACCAGCGACTGATAATAAGGCGGATTGTGTACCATGCCCAATTTCGGCGGTTCATCAAAACCATCAACCAACAAACCATAATCGTGATTGCTCGAAGGACTCGCCGGACCATGCATGATGTCACGTCCGCGTTCTTGCAGCCATTTTTTGGCAGTATCAAACAACAAATTTGCTACATCCTTATCATCAATACATTCAAAAAATCCAAAAAATCCAGTCTTATTTTCATGCTCCTTATTATACAAATCATTCTGAAGCGCAGCGATACGACCGACCACTTCGCCTCCTCGCAAAGCAAGAAAGAGTTGCATCGTTCCAAACTCAAAAAACGAGTGTTTTCGACTTAATTTATCTTCAATATCCATCAAAAGGGGCGGAACCCACATCGGGTCATTTTTATACAATTCCCACGGAAAATGGATAAATTGCTTTTTTTGTTGGCGAGTCTCAACAGCTTGTATCGTAACCATTATGTGTGCTAATTTAAATTCGTGGCAAACTACAATTTTTGAAGGATATTTTACACACAGGAAATGCTTTTTTATCAAATGAAATCACAAAAAATATTAACCCGTCAAATCCCGCTTAAAGTTTATTTGTTTTGCGGCTTGACCGGAAACTCTGTAATGACTGCTTTAGCTGTCAAGTAATTAATAAAAATATTTATGAAAAATATTTAAAAAATAAAATTAAATGACACCTGACAGCTAAAGCAGTCATTACGGTATTCGCGGTCAGCCTGTTTGGTAACGTCATTTATTCATATTTTAGACTACTTATGAAATAAGATTTAAAATACGTGCTGCTTGTGCTTTATTTATCTATCTTTGCGTCTTGTAATTTTTTGCCCTAAAAAACATTAAAGATTCATTAAATTTTGAACAAAATACACCGAATTAAGCTAGATATGTTTTTGTTCAAAATATACAATTACGATTATTAAAATATAAAATTTATGAATCCCACCATTGTCGCCGCCAAATCATATTCAGGAAAAGATAATATTGTTATATTGTCAAATAGAGACAAATATGAGTGGGCAGAAAAATATTTATCCGAATACGAAATCGGATATGTCAAACAAGCTGCTAATAATGAAACAACACATCACATCACGTTATTACAACCCAAACGTGTTGTTATTGTACAGTTTTTGAAAAAAGATGATAGCGTTTACCGAGAGCGAGAATATTCTCGCCGAGAGGGATGCGATGCCTTAGAAGCAGTACGTCGTCACCAGATTGAGACTTTGTCTATCGTTGATGAAACAGGACGTAATCTCGCACTGACTTACACGGAAGGTGTTTTATTGGGTAATTATCAATTTTTGAAGTACTATAAAGATGCTGATAAAAAGGAAAACCCTCTCAAAAAAGTCAGTATTTGTGGTGCAACAAAAAAAGAAGCTGATACACTCGGAGTCATCGTTGAAGCGACCTGTATCGCACGTAATTTGGTGAATGAGCCACTTTCTTACCTCACTGCTTCACAGTTGAGTGAGGAGTTGAAAAAGATGAGTAAAAAATCGGGTTTCAATCTTGAAGTTTTTGACAAAAAGAAAATTACCAGCCTCAAAATGGGTGGTCTGCTTGCCGTCAATAAGGGTAGTTATGACCCACCGACTTTCAACATCTTAGAGTGGAAACCTGCCAAAGCAAAAAATAAAAAACCGATTATACTCGTCGGAAAAGGTATCGTATTTGACACTGGAGGTTTGAGTCTCAAACCTACGGCACATTCTATGGATTTTATGAAATCTGACATGGGTGGTGCAGCAGCCGTTGCCGGTGCGATGTATGCCATTGCAAAAGCAAAATTGCCTGTACACGTCATTACTTTAATACCTGCTACTGACAATCGCCCCGGCAATAAAGCCTACGTTCCCGGCGATGTCATCTCCATGTATAGCGGCTCTACCGTCGAAGTACTCAACACCGACGCAGAAGGTAGAATGATACTTGCCGATGCCCTTCATTTTGCAAAAAAATATAAGCCTGAACTCGTCATAGACTTTGCGACATTGACTGGTTCGGCAGCACGCGCCGTTGGCGGACAAGGTATCGTGTATATGGGAACTGCCGATGACGATACCAAAAACAACATCGAAAAAAGCGGCAAAACCGTACAAGAGCGACTCGTCGAATTTCCGCTTTGGGAAGAGTACAATGAGTTGCTCAAATCTGACATTGCCGACATCAAAAACATCGGAGGACCTTCGGCAGGTGCCATTACCGCAGGTGCTTTTCTCAAACATTTTACGGATTACCCTTGGCTGCATTTTGATATTGCAGGTCCGGCTTTCTTACATACTCCAGACTCGTATCGTGGCAAAAACGGTACAGGTGTAGGCGTGAGATTGTTGTTTGACTTTATTAGTAATTATTAGACGATAGACCGCGGACGACGAACGGCTAACGGTGAATTGATAATGATGTATAAGTATATTAACCGTCCTTCGTCCACCGTTTCTCGTCCACCGTTCAATTATGGAAAAAATAAAAGTAGGCATCACCATAGGTGATGTAAATGGAGTAGGTCTTGAAGTTATATTAAAAACCCTGATAGACGAACGAATCGCCGAACTGTGTACACCAGTCGTTTATGGCTCATCTAAGGTGATGTCTTATCATCGCAATATCGTCCAATTAGAGTCTTTTCAATATAAAAATATACGCTCTGCCGAGCGTGTGCATGAAGATGTTGTAAATATCGTCAATTGTTGGCAAGAAAATGTCAATATCCAACTTGGACGCATCAGCGAAGATGGCGGGAGTTATGCCATGAAATCCCTCCATGCAGCAGCTTATGAACTCGAATCAGGTTTTATTGACGCGCTTGTTACTGCTCCAATCCACAAACATGCCATGCAACTGGCAGGTTTTGAATATCCGGGACATACCGAGTTTTTTACCCACAAATTTAAGGCGGAAGAAAGTCTGATGTTTATGGTCAATGAGGGACTTCGTGTCGGGTTGGCAACCAATCATTTGCCACTATCAAAAGTTCCTGAAATACTCTCCGAGGATATTATTTGTAAAAAACTCATGATTATGAACGAAACCCTCAAAAAAGATTTTGGTATCGACAAACCCAAGATTGCCGTACTCGCTCTCAATCCACATGCAGGTGATGGCGGTTTGATAGGAGATGAAGAAACTACGATTATCCAACCTGCACTCAAAACCGCCGAGCAACTTGGTATTTTTGCCTTTGGACCTTATCCTGCCGACGGCTTTTTCGGTTCGCGACAATACAAACAATTTGATGGTATCCTTGCTATGTATCACGATCAGGGGCTTATTCCTTTCAAAGCACTTTCTTTTGGTGCAGGAATCAATTATACGGCGGGTTTGCCTATCATTCGTACCTCGCCCGACCACGGGACAGGACATGACATAGCCGGACAAAACGTTGCTGACCCTTCCTCATTCCGTACAGCTATATTTTCGGCTATTGACATTGTGAGAAATCGTCGTAATTACATGGATATGTACAAAGACTCCTTAGATAAAAACAAACTCATTAAAATGGAACAAACGGCTGATGATGTCACCGACCCAGACGAGCCGGACGCAAGTACAGAGCGAGACGAGGATTGATTTTTAATGAGTGAATTCTGAATGATCGAATGAGTGAATTTTTATAATGAATGAATGACTGGATGAATTATTTTTTTTCTGAAAAGTAATAACGTTTTATTTGAAGAATTAAAATATGTTGTTCGTCATTAAAGCTGATACACAACCTATTTTTTATAGAAGATTGATTATCAGTTTAAAGCAAAAGATATTTCAGTTAGTGCATGATTCATTCTATTCATTATAACTCCAACTCCGCGTCATGCGCTTGTAAGACACTCACAATGAAGTTAATATGTTCTGTAAAATCAACATTCATCAATTCTACACCCTTCATAACTTCGTCGCGTTCTACACCTGCGGCGAATTTGGGATTTTTAAATTTCTTTTTAACGGATTTAGCGGACAAGCCCTCCAATTTGGTTGGACGAATCAAAGCTGCCGCGATGATAAAGCCAGTCAATTCATCACAAGCCAACAAAGCCTTGTCGAGCAAGGTATTGTACGGCACATTCCATTTGGTATAATGCGCTGAGATGGCATGGGCAATTTTTTCCTCGCCCATTGAGCGCATTTTTTCTACGATGATATTTGGATGTTTGTCGGGGTACATTTCGTAATCTGCATCGTGCAAAACTCCAGTAATGTACCATTCATCGGCATCTTCACCCAGTTTTTTGGCGTAAGCCTCCATCACCATTCCTACGGAAAGGCAATGCCGGTGAAGGCTCGGATTTTTAATCATATCATCCAGTATCTCACGGGCTTGTGTTCTGTTTATCATAGTGGTATTAAGTATTTGGTATCAGGTAGTAGGACGGGATGAAATTTTACCCTAATCAAGTTCTGATTCTTTTTTCTATTAAATATTTATTGCGGTTGGGGGCGTTTCGAGAGATGAGTTCTGCAAGAAAACCGGCAAGGAAAAGTTGTGTTCCCATAATAATCGCCAAAATGCCAAGAAAGAACAAAGGGCGTGTAGCAATTTGATATTCATTCCAATATAGTTTTGCAAAACTCAGATATATTAGAATAAAAAAGCCGATGATGAAAAAAATCGTTCCCAGTGTGCCAAATAGGTGCATCGGTTTTTTGCCGAACTTTCCGACGAATGTAATCGACAATAAATCCAAAAAGCCATTGATAAAACGACTCATTCCGAATTTGGATGTGCCGTATTTTCGGGCTTGATGTTGAACGGGTTTTTCGCCGATTTTGGTAAAGCCCGCCCACTTTGCCATAACTGGAATAAAGCGGTGCATTTCGCCATAGACTTCGATGTTTTTGACCACCGATTTATCGTAGGCTTTCAAACCGCAATTGAAGTCGTGCAGATTGTGAATACCACTCATGCGACGGGTAACGGCATTGAAGAGTTTGGAAGGCAGATTTTTGGTAAAAACGGGGTCGTGGCGTTTCTTTTTCCAACCGGAAACGAGGTCGTATCCCTCTTCTTTTACCATACGATACAATTCGGGTATTTCGTCAGGGCTATCCTGCAAATCAGCATCCATTGTAATCACGACATCGCCTTGCGTGGCTTTGAAGGCTTCATTGAGTGCAGCAGATTTGCCGTAATTTCTTCTAAATTTAATGCCTTTAATGTGTTGATTATCAGTAGATAATTGCTCTATAACTTGCCATGAATCATCTGTGCTGCCATCATCTATCAATATGATTTCGTATTCAAACTGATGAGCATCCATGACTCGCTTTATCCAAGCCGTCAACTCCGGTAGAGACTCTTCTTCATTTAAAAGTGGGACAACGACAGATATGTTCATGTTTTTCGTTTCGTCAATCGGTGATTCATCTAATAATCACTCATGATTCATTTTTTGTACAAAAATATTTAACTCAAGTTGCGGATAAACGCAACAGTCGATAGTTGGTAGTCCGTAGTCCATAGGAATACGTGAAATCCACTATAAATAAACGTTTATCAATGGACTATCGACCATCGACTACGGACTAAATTGCGGATACGCAATTTGAAGTATTTATACGAAAAAAACGAATCGTGAGTTACAGATATTATGCTAATCCCCTTTCTTTTTTCATTACTGCTCCTCCGATTAGAGAAACAATAAAACCAATAATAGCAGAACCAAGTACTGAAGAAATCATAGTCGGTATTAAGCCCGTAAATTTTGATGCCATTGGAAGCATATCTTCAATTTGCTCATCACTCATACCGGCAGCTTCCCATTGTTCAATTACCATTTCAGTCATTCTTTCCGCCATTCCGGGGTCAATTATTTTATATAAAACGATAGACCAGATAGCACCTAAAAGTCCCATGACAATCGCAGCAAGTACACCTGTACCAAGGCTGCGTCCATGGGAAATGAAACCACCCAAATCTGTATCGCGGTGAGCACGTATAGCAAGTATAGGTATGATAATCCAAGCTAAGATATTCAGCATACCAAGTGTTTTACCCATAGTGGTTTCCATCCCGATTAAATAGGATATAAAACTAACAATTATGGTAATTACTCCACCGATAAGCCCATATCTTAGCGCGGTTGGAAATGGAGAGGCATTTTTTACATTTAATTCATCAATGTTGTCTAAAGCCATGATAATTAAGTTTATATATTGGTTAGAAAATAATGTAATAAAATTACAATAATTCACTCAATATTCAAATCGGAATAGATAAACGGTACTAAAAATTCTATTAAAATGCTTTCCAGACCTGAGATTTGTTCATTGTAGCGAGGATTTTTCCGATCAATTCATGCCCGACAAAGGGCGTGTTTTTTGATTTAGAATAAATATTTTTTTCAGTAAATGTCCATGTTTTATCGGGATCGAATAGACAAATATTCGCAGTTTCGCCTTCGGCAATGACAGGAATATTTAATCCGAATATGCGACGCGGTTCGATCGCTATTTTTTGTATAAGTTCTTCTATGTCAATGATTTTATTTAAATGGGTGCGACTCACTGCGAATGTCGTCTCCAATGCAATGACACCGGGTCGGGCATATACAAATTCGAGTTTTTTACCTTCTTCATCTTCCGGTGTATGATTGGTGCAGATGAAATCTATCGTACCATCTTTGAGTCCTTTTTTAAGAGCTTTTATATCATTATTTTCCCGTAAGGGTGGCATGACTTTCAGGTTGCTATCGAAAGTCGTGAGTGAGGTGTCATCGAAGGCAAAATTCATCGGATTGACGGAGGCGGTCACACGCAAACCACGCTTTTTGGCTTGCCGAATTAAGCTGACCGAATTGGCACAGGAAACATTCGCAACGTGTAGGCGCGAATCGGTGTATTCCAACAAATAAAGGTCGCGTTGAAGCATTAGTTCTTCGGCAAGTGCGGGGATGCCTTTCATACCAAGTGAAGTGCTGACCGCTCCCTCGTGTAGATGTCCGCCATGCGAGAGGTGCGGGTCGAGTGCCTGATTGATAATGATGCCATCGAAGGGTTTGACATACAACAAACTACGCATCATCAAACCACTGTCATTCAGCGAATTACAACCATCAGAAAAGGCAACTGCTCCGGCTTGACGCATATCGTACATCTCCGTGATTTCCTTGCCTTTACAATCTTTGGAAACTGCACCTATTGGATAAAAATCAACCGGACTATCCGCTTGATTTCGAATGTAAAGCACTTCTGATTTGGTTGAGATGACAGGCTGCGTATTGGGCTTACAAACAAGGGTCGTATAGCCACCTGCGAAAGCCGCTTTTGCCGCCGAGTGGAGGTCTTCTTTGTGTTCAAATCCCGGATCGCCTATCTGCGTGCCGATGTCTGCGAAACCCGAAGAGAGGTGAGCATTATTATGTTGCCATACTTCAGCTTTTGAAGTGCTGATTTGCTTGGCAATTTGAGTGATTTTGCCCTTTTGCACCAGTACGTCCCTGACCTTGCCATGATGTGGCGAATCGGGCGAAATAATTTTTGCTTGTTTGATTAGTATGGTCATCGGGGCAAAGATAGTAAGTTTGATGATTTTTTCACCAATCGGTTTCGCGTTCCCAGTGGTTTTGATTTTGAATATCACCGACCACATCCAAATAATTTTGATAACGGATAATGCTAATACTTCCTTCTTCGACGGCAGCTTTGACGGCGCAATGTGGTTCGTTGATATGCAGACAGTCATTATATTTGCAATGCTGTAAGACTTCAAAAAATTCTACAAAATTGTGCGCTACATCATGAGGTTCCATATTGATAAAGGCAAGTTCTTTGATACCGGGCGTGTCGATGATTTGTCCACCAAAATCAAGGTCGTGCATCTCGGCGAAGGTCGTGGTGTGTTGTCCTTTTCCCGAATAATCGGAAATGTCATTGGTGATTAATTCGAGGTTCGGTTGTACGGCATTTACCAAAGTAGATTTGCCTACGCCAGAGTGTCCGCTAACAAAAGTGAGTTTGTCTTTGAGATGAGCGCGAAACTCATCAATTCCATCTCCACGAAGCCCCGAAACACCGATGACAGGATAACCGAGTGGCTCATAAATAGCCTTCACGCCACCAAAAATTTCCTCATCCTCTTCTTCCCACAAATCACTTTTATTGACTACGATAATCGTTGGAATACTTTGCGGAGTCGTCGTCAGCAAAAAGCGGTCGATAAAACCCGGCTTGAGGTGAGGCTGCCTGATGGTGGTGATGACCATAGCTTGGTCAATATTCGCACAGAGGAGATGCAGAAAGTGTTTTTTGCGAGGTGACTGACGCGCGACATAATTGTCTCGTGGCAATATTTGTGTGATGATTCCTGTATCTAATCCTTCTTCTTTTTCGAGCATCACCATATCGCCCACCGCTATCGGATTGGTCAGTTTGAGTTCATTGAGGCGTAGTTTGCCCTTGATACGGCAGTCTATTGGTTGCCCATCTTCTAAGCGCACTGCATACCACTTACCCGTTGATTTTATGATAGTACCTTTTTTCAAACTTGTTTTGTTTTGTAACACAGACATCTTGTCTGTCTTGATTAGCACAGACAAGATGTCTGTGTTACGAGCGTCTATGATAGGAAAGTAAAAAGGCTGTCTCAAATGAGACAGCCTTTTTCTAAGTGGAGGTCGCGAGCGGATTTGAACCGCTGTACGAGCTTTTGCAGAGCCCTGCCTAACCGCTCGGCCACGCGACCTGAATTTGAAACTTTAAACGAATTACCGAGCATCTTTTCGTTTAAGGAACGTGAAAAAAATAACTTCACCTTATTGACAAGATATTTTGTCCTCATTTTACACTTTAAATCCCTAAAAATATCAACATTTATGCGAGTTTCAAAGCCCAAACTGAGAACAGACTCTTTCAGTCAAGAAAGCAAATTTATTTATTTCGCGTTTCTAAGCGGACGCAAATATAAATTACTTTTGTGAATTTTTATGAATTTCAATCAAAATTTATGACGAACTTTATCAGATTAATGCTGAATGTTGAATAAGCGAATGTTGAATGTCCTAAGTCATTGATTATCAATACTCACTTTTGTCCATCAAAATATTTTAAAATAATCTTTATCATTCACAAAAATTTTCTGCCGAAAGGCAGCGTTATTTGATTGGATGTCGTTATCAAATCAAACAAACTATGTATCTGTCAATGATTAGTCTCATTCCTAAAACAATATACCCGTCAAAATAATTCCCGAATGTGCGTATTTTTTTTATTTAAATAAAAGTAATATTTTTGAATCACTAATCATGACATTCCCGAAGGCAATATGGAAATAGCACTTAAATTGCGGAAAGATGAACAAACGCTGATAGATGCTTGTGCAAAGCAGGAGCGGTGGGCGCAGCAAAAGCTGTATGAGACCTACTATTCTGGCATGATGGGGGTCTGTATGCGTTATGCCGGAAATGCGGATGATGCACGAGATATTCTGCATGAAGGGTTTATCAAAGTATTTCGCAATATTTCAAAGTACAAGGCGGGGACTTCTTTGAAAGCGTGGATGCACCGTATTATGGTCAATACTTCAATTGATTATTACCGGAAGCAACAACGTCGCCGTACCGAAGATATTGAGGAAGCATACAGCCTCAGTTCGTCAGATGTCGATGCCGTAAGTCGCTGTTCGGAACAAGAGATTCTGCTGGCAGTGCAAGAACTTTCTCCAGTGTATCGTACCGTATTCAATTTATATGTCATTGAAGGTTATCCGCACAAAGACATTGCGAAAAAGCTCGGTATCACAGAAAGTACATCACGTTCAAATTTGCTGAAAGCGCGAGTTAAATTACAAAAAATACTCGCTTCAAAATATTCGCATTATGGAAAATAGGCTTAATCATATTGATACAATAGCGAGGGATGCCTTACAAAATATGGAGTTTCCTTATCAGCCAGCCGATTGGTCGGCGATGGAGTCGCGTATCGAAAAAGATGCCTTCCTTCGCACACGTTTGTATTGGCTAAAGGGCGGTGAATTATTGCTGATGTTATTGGCATTTTGGGTACTGTTTCAATTCACAGGAATGACCTTCCCTGAAACACCTACAACACCACGAAGTACGCCACCAACTAAGCAAAACATTCTAACTCCGGCAGAAAAAGATACTCCGCAAAACATTGATAATCAGGAAGAAAAAACTCCTGAAAAGAAAAATAAAGAAGAGGAAGTATTACATTTTGCTCAAAATAACAAGATAAATACACCCGTTAAAAACCCTCCGACTTTTGCCACCTTTGATGGGGTTGCAACGGTAGCACCGTCCTCTTCTCCCATTCGGATGACAAGATCCGTTTTTGAGGAAAATCAATTTATCAATACACCCGTTCTTTTGCAAACAACGACTAAGTATATATCACCTATTATTCATCAGAAAGCACAAGTTCCAAACATTAAACAAAATACTGACGAATCCAGAGAGCCGTCATTTGCAGGTCGTCTTCCGCAGAACGTGGTATTAGTAGAAAGTAATCCTGAAAATAATATAACCACCGAAACAGAGATTGACCCTGTACCTAATGTGAGCCGACATCCTTTACATTTTCGGATTGCAGCTTCGCCAGATATGAATGTCGCACAAGGCAGTTATCGAATGGGTATGACAATTGGTGGCTTGGCTTCGGTCGAACTGTCTGACAAATGGCAGTTGGAAACAGGTTTGGCTTATAGCGGTAAGTTTTTTAATGACCTGCCACTCAATGAGGAACGTTTCCCATACATGGAAGATGTTTCTAAAGATATGAACTTACACGTCGCCGAAATACCACTTCATCTACAATACACCATCAAAAAGTCAACCAATTGGAGACCTTTTGTCAGCGCAGGTTTTACTGCAAATGCGGTCATGTTTGCCAATTATGATTATAATGACGGTATAGAATCTCCCTTTGAAACTCAACGAGAAGCAGGGATGTTGGAAGGTGGAAATTTGAGAGATAATCTCTACGCTACTGCCGATATAGGCTTAGGCTTAGAGCGTCAATTGGATAAAAATTTACATTTATTCATTCAGCCTACGGTCAAATTTGCCTTAGATAATATCGGTTTGCACCACGATAGTATTCATACTTTTTCGCTTGTCATGGGGGCGCGTACAGCCCTTTAATTATAGATTTTTCATACGTATAATAATTGATTCACACAAAAAGGGCGCGGTATCGCGCTCTTTTTTGTGTAACATATTCGATTTTACAAAAAAGTATAAGCCCAATAAATCAAAAGCCCCTGAATCGGCAGTCGAATCAAAGTAGGAGCGATGTGTTTTTTCTTTTTTAATGATTTTTGAAAATGATAAACATTCGCAGGAAAAACAGCGACAAGTAAGGCGATAATTCCCCAAGCAGCATAATGACGAGTAGCCGCAAAAAACAATCCGCTACCCAATGCAATTTCGATCACGCCCACCAAAATATTCACCTGTTCAGGATACGGCACCCATTTTGGCGTAATTCTTAAAAAGAACTTCGGCACACGAAAATGGCTGAAACCTGCATAAATGTAAAAACCACCCATTAGGATGAGCGAGAAGAGTTGTATGTTGGACATAATGCGTATTTAAGTTGAAAAACAAGTACAGATTGCTTGTCATTCTTTTATCAGAGCCACCCGATATACCACATCATTCACACGGATATGAGCGCGATACACCCCCGGAAGCCAGTTGCTTACGTTGGGTATTGATTCTTCTACAAGTGTATTGGCGAGGTATTTCTTTTTTGTTGAAAAAATATTTTTATTAAAAATATTATAAATATCAATTTTAATTTCATTAAAATTATCTTCTCCTGTCAAAAACATAAAATTCAACTCATCGCCCACGGCTTTCGGCTGAATAAAAAACTGCTCATCGCCGAGCGGAATGAGGTCGTTGGAAAGCAACATGTAGGCTTTGAAAAAATCGGGAATACCATAACCCAATTCATCGTCGGGAACAGTTGCTTGCGAACCGCTTTGTTCTATGGCATCAAAAATATCCATATTATTTTTTTCGGGAAATGCTTGCCACAAAGCTGCCGCCATACCTGCCATAATAGGTGATGCAAAGGACGTTCCACTCGCACCACCAATATCGTAATTATAAATCGAAGCCACCACCGTCTGCAAGCCCATTGAGGATACATTTGGTTTCACATCTCCATCCGAACTTGGACCGAACGAACTGAAATTTGCTTTTTTCTTGAACCTGTCCACACCACCTACGGCGAGTACGCTATCGCCGTCGGCAGGCACGCCGATATATTTCCAGGCATCGCTACCCGAATTGCCGGCACTATTGACCACAAGAATGCCTTTGCTTGCCGCAATATCGGCAGCGCGGGACGCAAGAGCCACTTCGCCGTTCATATCTTCATAGGTATAATTCATATCTTTTTTATCAAAGGTCGTATAGCCGAGTGAGGTATTGGAAACATCCGCGCCGAGGCTGTCGGCATACTCAATTCCTGCTAGCCAATTATCTTCCTCGACGACGAGTTCCGAGCCGACTTCTTCCGTGCGAATACACACGTAAGTTGCATCTGGAGCTGTACCAATCATCAAGCCGGGCAGTTTGGCAGCCATCGTAGAAAGCACCTGCGAACCATGCTGACTGGCTTCGTAAGCATAGTCGTCATTATACACAAAATCACGGCTTTGGAGCAGTCGCCCATCAACACGGAGTGTATCGAAAAAAGGCATAATGTCAACGTTGGTAAAACCGCCGTCCAGCACCGCAATGAGCATACCATCACCTGCATAGCCCATATAGTGCAGCAAGTGTCCGTTTAACATGCCGATTTGTGCTGCGGCGTAGCCGTAGGGTTCCGGTTCGCGCTTGTATTCTTTGCCCGGTTCACGGGTTTTGGGCTTGCGTTTTTTAGTTTTGAGGGGTCGATGTCTGCCGATTGGCGTGGTCTGTTTGACAAAAGGCAAGGCTTCAATCTTAGCAAGCGTATCGGCTGCTGCCCAGACGGTAGCCGAGTTGAACCACTTAGAAACATTGAGGACAGTCCCGCCCGTAGCGCGTACTTTGCTCAGATACTGTGGATTCACCGGAAGGTCGTTTTCTTCGATTGCGATACCTTGTTTTTTACGGCGTTCTATCGCGCGAGGCGATAGGAATTCCTGCGGTCGAAAAACGCTGTACGGACTATCGTTTTTATCCGTAAATTCGACGCGGTATTTGTCGAGTTTTTTTTGGGCGAATAGAGGTATGGTGAAAGAGAAACAAAGAATGAATAGGATATAGCGCATAGATGATTTGGTTGTCAGATAAATATTGCTTCAAATCGCAAGCCTTATGAATAAGTACTTGTAATTTGAGGCAATATATGTCAAGATAAGCAAAACAAAGCAATAACACACAAAGTTTATCAATCGAGTTAAGGCTTTACTCTGGCACCCCATTCTCAATCCAACAAGAAATCGTTTTAAGGTCAGTATCGCTGAGTTTTGAACTGTTTTCGGGCATGGCATCATAGCCTTTGAGATGCTGCATACTGCCCATGAAGGCATTTTTCTCGGCATCGCTGACAACAGCTTGATAAGTACTAAGGTCATAACCACTTTCTTTGGAGGTAGCATCGTGGCAACCCGCAGTCGCGCAGTGTGCATCCATCAATGCCTTTACGTCAGCCGTGTAGGTTGGTGTCAATCCAGTACAATCGTAGGTAATGAGGTCTTCTTTGCCACATGAGGCAATAATAAGTCCGATACCCAGTAGGGCGACAATAACTTTTTTCATATTGATAGATAATTTTTTTTTTTGAAAAAATATAACGCAAATAGAAAACCGATTATGCGAATGAGATAAGTTTTTAAACATATCTTTATTGTTTTAAGGAATAAAAATGAACAAAATCGCTCTATACAGTAATCGTGTACTCCTTCCCGAAGGTTTGACTTCGCAACTGTTTTTTTAGAAAACGGTGTCATCACTGCCATCGAAAATGGCTTGATTCGGCGCGAAGGCTATACTTTTGAAGATGGCAAAAATGCCGTCATCATGCCCGCCTTAATAGACGCACGCGTACACATCAATGAACCCAGCAGAACCGATTGGGAAGGTTTTGATACCGCTACGAAGGTTGCTGCTGCCGGAGGTATTGCGACTTTAATTGACATGCCGCAGAGGAAGAAAATAATCTCCCCCAAATGAAGAAGTTATTTTTTATATGTTTGGCTAAATTTGACGCGTATAGCTGGACTACGTAAGGAAGATTTAGGGATGAAAAAAGAACGATTCAGACAGGTAGATTATTTTTTCCTATTCCCTTACTCTTCCTGCTTCGTCATTGCATATAGCACAGGTTTGCTCGGACTTGCATCCAATTCAAAACTCGCTATTTGAATGTTGAGTAAGTAAATACCGTCCTTCACAGCGTCAGGAATATAGACCATTTCTGTAATCGTACAATCGGTGCGTGGGGCATCGGGGTATTGCCAAAATGCTTTGTGTGCCAACAATTTACCATCATCCTCTTCCCTATCCACCGAAGGTAAGTCAAGTAGCAAATGCCGGACACCACATTCGACGAGATAAGTCACCGCTTCATGGTGCATATACGGCGGATTCGCACCCGAATATTGACGAGTACATTTGCTATTATCATTCGGCTGAGTACGAATGACGACCGCTTCTACCTCTCCTGCTTCGACGGCTTCCTCCAACTGCTTTTTTAAAATGACCCTATCTCCGTTGGCTTGTTTTTGAGGATATATCGTGATGAGTTTTGATAAAAAGAAAAATTCGCGTAGCGAATTATTAATCGTATAAATTTCTTTGGCAATATGCCCCACACACTCCGTATGTGTGCCGTTGCCATGCGGATTGAATTTGACATTCATAAAATTCAATAAACCGCCCTGCTGTGTAGAACCGATAAAATCACCCGAAACGACAGGTGATATTTCAACAGGAGGCGCGTAAAAACAATTTGGATTGTCCAAACCTTCACGTAATGGAATGGAAATATCAATCGCTTGGCTCAAATCGGCTTGGTATGTCGTATTTTTTATCGTAAAATGAACTTGCATGGTAGTCAATTTCGTTTTTATGAAAATATGGCTTTCCGTACAGGCGGTTTCAACCAACCTGTGCGATTAAAAGTAAACATCCTTTCTGCCCAAAAAAGAAAGCGTCTTTCTGAATTTATTTCAGAATCTCCCAGACGACAGAGCGTAATTTTGGGCAGCGGCTTCTGTTTAAAATTAATTTTCATTGTCTGGGAGATGCTGAAACCAGTTCAGCAAGACAGTTGCTTTTTGGGTTTTTGTTTTAGTCGCATAGCTCGCTTAAAACCACCTATACGGTATTCAATGATAGTAAATAATTTTGTAAATTCGTATGTTGTTCTACATTTTAATGATGAACACAGAATGTAAAATATTATGACAGTACAAGACCTGAAAGATAATGACCTCATCATCTTCGAGTGTATATCGGGCAGTAAGGCGTATAATTTGGACACGCCTCAATCTGATACAGATATTCGCGGAGTGTTTATGCTACCGCAAGAGGCGGTGTATGGCTTGGGTTATGTCGAACAAGTCGCCGATAAGAAAAATGATATTGTGTATTACGAACTCGGTCGTTTTATTCATTTGCTCGTAAAAAATAACCCTAATATTCTTGAAATGTTGGCAACGCCCGAAGATAAGGTGCTTGTAAAACATCCTGCTTTTGAAGAGATTACACCTGATATTTTTTTATCAAAAAAATGTAGAGACACCTTTGGTGGCTATGCTTTTACACAGGTAAGAAAAGCGCGTGGTTTGAATAAAAAAATCGTTAATCCGGTGGGAGAACGTCGCAAGTCTATCCTCGAATTTTGTTATGTACAACATGGGCAAGGCTCGCTTCCTTTATTAAAATGGTTGGAAAAGAAGGGTTATCGTCAGGAAGATTGTGGTTTGGTAAATATCCCACATTTTAAAGATACGTATGCCCTATTTCATAGTACGAATGAGGCGGTCAAGTATCGTGGTATTGCCAAAAAAGATACTTCTACGAAAGTGGTATTGAGTAGCGTTCCGAAGGAGGAACAGCCTGTTGGGACGATGCACTTCAATGAAGATGGATATGTGAAATATTGTAAGGATTATCGTGATTATTGGGATTGGGTCAAGAAGCGCAACAATGCCCGATACACCATGAATATTGAGCATGGTAAAAATTATGATTCCAAAAATATGATGCACACTTTTCGGCTGCTCGACATGGCAATTGAGATACTCGAACAAGGAAAAATCATAGTTGAACGTCCTAACCGCGAGGAGTTAATGTCCATAAGGCGTGGCGAACATGATTATGATGACCTCATCGACCGTGCTGAAGCCAAAATGAAAGAAGTGGAAGTCGCTTGGGAAAATAGCTCTTTGCAAGATAAGCCCGACCGCGAAGCCGCAAATCGACTTTTGATTGATATTAGAAGGGCATATTATGGGGAGGGTTGAGTTTATTGAGTTTATTGAGTTTTGCCTACGGCAAAACTCACTTTACTAATCACTTTATAAACTTTATACACTCAATACACTCTATGAACCAATTACCGTCTTCCGCCTTTCAAAAAACGGGCGATAAAGAGGATGATAACAGCTCCAACGGTAGCAGATATCAATTGACCGATAAAGCTGCCTCCAAGTGTCAAGCCATAACTGTCATTCAATACACGAACAACATTACTACCCGGCTGAAAGCCAAGAAAATCAAATAAAATACCTCCGATGACTCCTCCGCCAATACCGAGTAAAGCATTGATAGCGAAGCCAAAACTATCGCCTTTCATTATTCGGGCAGCCAAAGTACCCGCCAATGCGCCGACCAATATCATCATTATAAGCGGCAGTGCATTACTTACTTCCATAAAAATTAGTTTGGTTAAAATTAGGGATGAAAAGATAATAAACGCTACATTTTGACTTGTTATTTTTTCTTTATCCCTTAGATGTAAAAAGGTGTTGTCTTTCGCCCTCTTTTTTATCAAATATCATTCCTTAAATTGCTATACGTTGTTCGTTAAAACGTAGAACACAAAACAACAAAAAGGCTGCTTTCTATTTCAGAAAACAGCCTTTTCATTTATTTTGAAAAATGAATAGGTACTGAAAGTCCTATCATTATCCTTCCAATTTGAAACGTACAGGCAAGTTGAACTGTACCCGTACAGGTTGGTTTCGTTGTTTACCCGGTACCCATTGTGGCATACTTTGTACGATACGTAAGGCTTCTTTACCGCATCCTCCACCGAGGTCACGTAAGATTTTCGGGTCAGTTACCGAGCCGTCTTTTTCGACAACGAAACTGACAACAACCATACCTTCTATACCGTTTTCACGAGCAATAGTCGGATATTTGATGTTTTTGTAGATATACTCCAACATCTTTTTCTCCGCACATTTTTTCTTCTCATCACTCGTACCACCTGCATCTTCGCAACCTGGGAAACGTGGCATATCTTGTACAATCGTAAAGATTTCGTCCGACTCTTCCTCTGGCTCCGGCTCTGGTGGCGGAGGTGGTGGCGGTGGTGGCGGCGGAGGCGGAGCTTCCTTTTTCGGTGGTGGCGGTGGCGGTTCTTCCACGACCGTCTCTTCCTCTACGGTTTGATCTTCAAATTCTATCTCTTCCTCTACCTCTTCTTCCGGCACTTCCTCAATTACAGGTGGTGGCGGTGGCGGCGGTGGCGGTGGTGGCTCGGCAGTACGTGGCGGTTCAATGTCGATGTCATCCGGTAATTCCAGTGCATCGTCAGGAATGATGATTTCGCGCTCGTAAGTCGTCCAGCTAAATGCCAATAGCGATAATAATATCGCGCCAGCCAATCCCGACAAAAAGAAGGTACGGGAAAAACCAAAGGCATTAACTTCAGGATACTGACGTGCGAACTTCATCCTTCTGTTGTCCACATACTTGCCGGCTAAATCTTGCTTACTGGCACTGCCGAGTCTCGACCTAACCAATAGGATAATACCTATAACGAGGAGGAGGACTAATATAAGTGCGATAGCAAGCTGTGCTCCGGTAAGTTGTAACATGGTGAAAAATTTATTTTTGTGTTCGTCGTCCTATATTTTTACATTATTATGTAGGACAAAGAACGAAGAACTTTTTTATACTTAAAAAAATTTCAAACTTAGTAGTCCGACAAAACTACCGATAATATTAGCAAGAATATCTAAAACATCAAAATTTCTGCCTGAAAAAAAGTAAGATTGCATAAATTCCATCAATATTCCATACAAAATGGCAAATAAAACCACCATGATAATGGTATAAACCGGAATTTTCGCAGGTCGAAAATTTCTGTGTACTCCCCAGAGCATAGCACTCACGAAGATGCAATAAATTCCCAAATGTCCGACTTTATCGGGCTGTGCCAGACTCCAAAATGAAAGGTCAGGCAACGAACTTCCGGGTATGGCGGAGAGTCCCAATATTGCGATTCCCCAGAGTGTAGCCGGAATAAAATACTTCATTTTTGATGTCGTAAAGATTACTGACTACTTACCAATTCTCCATAAGCAGCAGCATCCATGAGGTCGTTGAGTTCGGCAGGATTACCAATTTTAATTTTGACCATCCAACCTTTTTCGTAAGGGTCGCTATTGACGAGTTCGGGTTCGTTTTCGAGTTCCGGATTGATGCTTTCTACTGTTCCGCTTATAGGCATGTACAAGTCCGAAACCGTCTTTACGGCTTCTACTGTACCAAAGACCTCATCTTTTGCAAGTGTCTGCCCTTCGGTTTCGATTTCTACATACACGATGTCACCGAGTTGATCTTGTGCAAAATCCGTGATGCCGATATAAGCATCATCACCCTTGACACGAATCCACTCGTGTTCTTTACTATATTTCAAATTATTAGGCGCGTTCATTCTTTTTATTTTGTAAAAAATATGATTTGCCCAAAGTTAGTTTTTTTTATGAAAGTCTTAAAGCGTTATCGTGTTTTTTTGTGCTGATGTGCTGACGTGTGTTAAAGTCTTGATGTGTTAAAGTGTTGATGTAGGTATATAGAGAATGATTTTTTCGCGTAGCGAAAATTCACCTCAACACTTTAGCACATCAATACTTCAACACCTCCTAACCTTTCAATTCAAACTTTATGGGTATCCTGAATTGTACCCTCACGGCTTGCGTGCGTTGGTATCCGGGTGTCCAATTTGGCATTTGACTGATGACTCTTAGGGCTTCTTTGCCACAGCCACCTCCGATGTCACGCAAAATTTCAGGCGATGTAATCGTACCGTCTTTCTCTACAATAAAACTAATCATAACAATTCCTTCGATGCCGTTTTCTCTTGCGATTGTCGGGTAGTTGATCTTGCTGTATATGAACCTCAACATCTTTTTTTCCGCGCATGATTTTTTATCACTATTCGTACCGTCTATCTCCTCACATCCTGCAAAACGGGGCATTTTCTGTACGGAATAAAAAATTTCGTCATTCGGTTTTTCCTCTTCCTCAATGATGATGGGCAGAGGAGGTGGAAGTGGAGGCGGTGGCACAGACTCAACAGGTGATGGTAGTGATGGTTTGGGCGGTGCGATGACTTCATCCACTTCTACTGTTTGGTCTTCAAATTCTATCTCTTCCTCTACCTCTTCTTCCGGGACTTCCTCAATCACAGGTGGTGGTAGTGGAGGGGGAGGAAGGGGCGCACGCGGCGGCACTACTAATAAGTCGTCATCTACTAGTGTTATGCCATCGGGATAGTCAATCTCCCGTTCATAAGTCGTCCAATTAAAAGCAAAAATGACGAGTAGCAGTGATACGACCATACCAAGGCGCAAGAAAGTCGGGGTGTATTTGAATACATTGACTTGAGCATACTGCTTCATGTATGGTTTTCCAATAACTGTATCTGACTCCAATAAGTCAAGCCCTTTGTGCCTCATCTGTCGGCGCAATAATGCAATTATCATTATAATGACCGCACTAATCGCAGACAGACCGATGAAAAATTTTATAGCTGTAATTTCTATCATAATACCGTGAATTTTAGTTTTAAAGCCGTAGGCAGTGCGGGGTTAATCTCCTTTACTTAACACTGCCTCGACTCGGAATATGAACAATAAGGTATTACGAGGGTACCATCGTATTTATGTGTATTCGAGATTCGCCTTATGCGAATTATCAATTAGACATTTACAAACACAGATGACATATAGTTTTATTTTGGTGTGTGGATAAAGAAATATTTTTTTAAAAGTATTTTTCGTATAAAAAAAATCGAATTATTTTCAGGAAACTATGCAACTAAAAACCTGATTGATTCTACTACTATAATGAGGGCATTATCATTTCGATAAATATATCTCAAGCAGAGCCATCTCCTGTTTCTATTCTTCCAACAAAAAGCACGCACTTAGGAACGCGAAATAAATAAATTTGCTTTCTTGACTGAGAGAGTTTGTTCTCAGTTTGGGCTTTGGAACTCGCATAAATGTTGATATTTTCAGAGTTTCAAAGTGCAAAATGAGGGCGAAATATCCTGTCAAGATGGTAAAGTTATTTTTTTCGCGTTTCTTAGTACACTGTTTTATAAATTTATTTACATTTTTTGACGTTTATTTTGAAATGAATCGAATCAAAAATGACGCGAATACTCACTGTATTTAAGGATTTTTTGGTGAAGAGTCATTTTAAAAGAAATACTCAAAAAAGTAAATAAATTTGTGAAACAGTGTACTTAGGCAGTCTTATTCCAATTACATTATACCTTTAAGTAGAGAAATATGGCACATAGGCTGTCAAAAATTTGACAAAATTAGGTAGAATTTGAAAAAATAATTTCTTGAAATTGTAATCATTTCAAGAAAAATCGCGTTGAACTACGCGGATGTGGTTTACCATTTCTTTCTTTTTATGAATTATTCATAATTTAAAAACGAATATGCTTGTTATGCCAAGAAAAACTTATTGCCTTTTTATCATCTTATTACTCCATCAAAGTATAAATGCACAGATAGAGTGTATCAATGGTAAGGCGGGGATTTATCCTTGCGAAGGAATGAACCTACTCGCGCACATGCCCATGTCTGATATAGGTGGCGGTAGTGGGAATGATATATGGGGCTGGAAGAGTCCGACGACCAAAAAAGAGTACGTCTTAATGGGACGCACAACGGGTACAGCTTTTGTGGACATCAGCGACCCTGTGAATCCCATTTATCTCGGCAATTTGCCCACGCATACAAGTAACTCTACATGGCGTGATATAAAAGTATTTAACAGTCATGCTTTTATCGTCAGTGAAGCTCCCAGTCACGGGATGCAGGTGTTTGACCTTTTTCAGTTGGATACGGTGACTACACCGCCGATTACCTTTTCATCAACGGCACATTTTGAAGATGCCGGACTCGCTGGACAGGTGAGCGATTCGCACAACATTGTTATCAATGAAGAGTCTGGTTATGCCTATCTCGTTGGGGCAAATCTATGCAACGGTGGCTTGGTAGTGGTTGATATTAACAATCCGGTAGAACCGACTTACGCCGGATGTTATAGCTCGTCCGGCTATACGCACGATGCCCAATGTGTCAATTATATCGGACCGGATACAGATTATGCGAGTACTGAAATATGTTTCAATTCTAATGGAAGTGGAGGTTTCGTCATCGTAGATGTGACTGATAAAACGGATATGACCTTGATTTCTGCAACGCAATACAACATGCGTCAATATACGCATCAAGGTTGGTTGACCGAAGATCAAGAATATTTTTTGATGAATGATGAACTCGACGAATCTCGAAACGGACACAACACCCGCACGCATATATGGAATGTACGCGACCTTGATTCACCTATCTATATGGGCTATTACGAATCAACGTTGGCAGCTATCGACCATAACCTTTATATAAGAGGCAACCTTACTTTTCAATCGAATTATCGTGGTGGATTGCGAATTTTGGACATCAGTAATATTAGTAATGCCGATTTGGAGGAAATCGCCTATTTCGATACTTTTCCGAATGGTGATGGTGCGAGTTTTAGTGGTACGTGGAGCAATTATCCATATTTTGATAGTGGCGTGATTGCGGTTAGTAATTTTGGTGAAGGTTTGTTTTTGGTGAAAGAACAAGACTGTGTTGACATACAATTGAAAGTCGTGATGGAAGGTACTTATGATGTACAAATCGGAGAGATGGAAAACGGACTGTCGGTACGTGGCTTGTTGCCCGGTCAAACTCCCGTAAGCGGACTCGCTATTGCGACTCCTGCCGGACAACCTTATACTGCCAATACATGGAATTATGGAGGAACGGAAGGAAGAGCATGGACGGATATTGATTATGGTACAAATACGATAGATTGGGTCTTGGTTTCTTTCCGCACAGGTCAGCAGAAAAATACTGAAATCGCCATGACAGCTGCTCTTATTAGTAAAGACGGAAGTATTGATTTTCCAAAGCGTTGTGCTTTACCGGAATTGTCAAATGTCGATTCTGTTTATGTCGTCGTAGAACATCGCAACCACATTGGCGTGATGTCTCCACAAGCTATTCCTATCGTTGGCGGTGTGCTGACTTATGATTTTTCATTGGAAGATAGCTACAAAGACATAACGAGTTTTGGTCAAAAACAACTCTCCGATGGAACTTGGGTCATGTACGCCGGTGATGGCGAACAGGATGATTTTCCAAGTTACGACATCACAGGGGGCGACAAAACCATTTGGGTGGATAGTAATGGCGATTTTGACAAATACCAAATCCCCGATTACAACCTTGACGGAGATGTGAATGGAGCAGACAAATCCCTGTGGGATTTTAATAATGGCGTATCATCCAGAGTTCCAAAATAATTTTTTTATTAAAATATAAAGGGAGAAGAAAAAGTCGAAAATGTACATTTATTCATATTTCGTTCCTGAGTACATTGTTTATTAAATTTCTTATCGTTTTTGACATTTATTTTGAAATGAATCGACCCAAAAATGACGCGAATACTTACTGTATTTAAGGAGTTTTTTGGGGAAGAGTCGTTTTAAAAGAAATACTCAAAAACGTAAAGAAATTTATTAAACAATGTACTGAGTCCAAAGGGATGCGATAAGTAAAAATGATGTAATTATTTGCATCATCTGCACACCAAGACCTCCCCAAAACCGTCCTTATTGATGAGAATGTAGAAATACCCATTTTTTTTGAGAAGCCGTTGAAATACTCTTGGATTATGAAGTTACCCTTGCTTAAGATGTTACTACTATTGGTAGTAACACTACCAGTGTTTGTATTTGCCCAAAATTGCACCATAGACGATGCCTCTGCCTGTGTTTGCGAAGATGGCAAAGAAAAATGTGATTTGCTGCCCAACCTAAAAGTTTCTCGCGACTTGTTGGCAGACGGAGGTGCGCGTGCCGAATTCGGCGGTGTCTTGCGTTTTTCCGTTTCTACACCCAATATCGGTCACGGACCACTTCGTATTATTCCTACCAATAACTACATTTGTGGAAAAGATACCATATTTGATACACCTATCGATCGCTGCCCGGATGGTAGTTTGCCAAGTCAATTGGTTCGTCAACGAATTTATGTGAAAAATAAAAATAAAATGGAGTATAGAGAGCGTGATGCAGGGTTTATGGCATTTCATCCAGACCACGGGCACATGCACTTTAACAGTTGGAATAAATATACCTTGCGACTCCAAGACCCCAAAGAACCTGACCCGCTCAAATGGCCCCTTATCGGAGAAGAAGGAAAAATTGGTTTCTGTCTTGAAAATACGAATAGCTGTGAATTTTATGACGGATACTGTCGTGACGAAAATGACGCTATCCTTACAACCAATATCCCCAATTACGGACTCGGTGAAAAATACACTTGCTTACCCGACAGTCAAGGCATCAGTGTAGGCTGGATGGATATTTACTTTTTAAATGTATCCGGTATGCTCATCACGCTACCCGAAGGCACTTGCAACGGAAAATACAAGCTCATCGCAGAGGTCGATCCCGACAATCAAATCGTAGAAGAAAATGAAAATGACAATATAGAAATGGTCGATGTCACTCTGAAAATGCAAACGGATTCCATAGCACCCAAAGGCGATGTTTTTGTCTCCGGTATAGGGCAGTCTATTGGCTGTGATGGACTCGGCGTTGAACTTTCCGTACCCAGAATCGGTAGTAGCTATCTCTGGTCAAATGGTGATACAACACACCTTATCAGTGTCACCGAACCCGGTCTGTACAGTTGTGTCATTCAGACCCCTTGCGGAGAAACTAAAAGTAATGAAGTACTTGTCACTGCTGATGTTTGTACTACAGACTGTATTGATATAAATATCAAAGCATTGTTGGAAGGACCTTTCGATACGACAGCCTACAAAATGATAACTATTCTTAATACCAAACTCGGACTTCTACCCGGACAAAACCCCGCCAATTCGCAAATTGCGCCGACACCCAAAGGACAACCTTACCGAGTAGCCCCTTGGAATTATGACGGAATAGAAGGCTATGATTGGAATGCTAACGCTTATCCAGTCGAAGCCGTTGATTGGGTATTAGTCTCTCTGCGAAAAGGGCTGACCAAAGACACAGAATTTCTTCAAGCAGCAGCATTGTTACTTGACGACGGAAAAATTAAATTTGTGAGTCCTTGCGTATTGCCTACCGCAGAAAGCCCGGATTCTATGTACATCGTAGTCGAACATCGCAATCATATCGGTATAATGACACCAAATCCCGTACACCTCAACAACAAAAGGTTAGAATATGATTTTCGTAAAAACAGCAGCTATCAAGGCTCGGCAGGAAGTGGTAGCGGACAAAAACTCCTACCAGACAGCATAACATGGGTGATGTTTGCAGGTGATGGAGAACAATTTGATTTTCCGAGTTTTGACATTAATGGTTTTGATAAAAGCGCTTGGTCTAGCGATAATGGACGATCGAACATCTATCGACAATCCGATTATAATCTCGACGGAGACGCAAGTGGCTTTGACAAAATATTCTGGGACTCCAATAATGGGATCACCTCCAGAGTACCAAAATAATTGTGTTTTGTAAGAAAGTACCAAGTATCAGAACGGAACACCATTTCTCCTGACACCACCTACCTAATACCACTCACCTATCCATCCGTACAATTTTGGGCAAAAAAGTACCCAGTACATCCACCAGTTCCGTTTGTGCTGCCATGACTTTATGAATGTCTTTATAAGCCATAGGAATCTCATCAATACCACCGCCGATAAGTTTCACACCTGCTTTTCTCAAGGTTTGTTTCATCTCTTTTCCACTGAATGATGCTTTCGCTTTTGTGCGTGACATCTGCCTACCCGCACCATGCGAAGCCGAGTTGAGCGAAGCCGAATTACCTTTACCACGTACAATAAACCCCGGAGCTGTCATCGAACCCGGAATCACACCGAGTACACCTTTTCCGGCAGGAGTCGCACCTTTGCGATGTACGATAGCGGTTTTGCCATTCGGCAAAACTTCTTTCCACGCAAAATTATGATGATTTTCGACGATAGCTATTGGGCTTTCGCCCAAAGTATTTGACAATTTTCGATGAATCTCACGGTGACAAGCCGATGCGTAATCACCCGCGAGGTTCATTGCCAGCCAGTATTCCATGCCCACTTCCGAATCCAAATTGAGCCATGCGAGATGTTGCGCCTCTCTCGGCAAGCGACATTGTTCCTTTGCAATCCGGGTGTAAGTCTGTGCAATCGTAGCTCCCAAACCACGCGAACCGGAATGAGACAACACCGCCAAATATCGCTTCAAGTCAAGCCCCAAACCATTGTCCGGCTCAGTGATTTCTACTATACCAAACTCTACAAAATGATTCCCCGAACCTGAACTACCAAACTGCCGATAAGCTTTATCCTTCAATCGTTTGACGGTATCAATTTCTCGAAATTCAGACCTGTCGAGTATCTCCGGCGGATTCGTTTTATCAAAATGTCGATTTCCGAAACGTGTATTTTCCTTCAAATCGATCGTCAATTGATGTCGATGATGTTCGAGATAATCCGCAGATATATCAAAAATACTCAAACACATTCGACAACCAATATCCATACCCACGCCATAAGGAATCACCGCATTTTCCACTGCCAATACACCACCAATCGGCAAGCCGTAACCCGCATGTGCATCTGCCATGAGTGCGCCACCTGCTACCACAGGCAAGCGCATTGCATTATCCATTTGTTGCTTGGCAGCAAGCGCAATATGTTGGCTACCGTAAGTCGCATAATCTAATATTTGATTCGGATGAACCAGTGAAATTTCTTCACCATTATTATGTTGCTCCAATACAGTTTCTTCGGGTTCGATGAACTGCTCGGCTATTTGCTGGAGTATAACATCTTCTTTATAGTTCTCAGGAGTCTTGGCGATTTTTTCTAATAAGCTGATAACGAAACCTTTATTATTTCTTTTATAATGTCTCATCATCACATTGATAGCCAAACTCGCTACTTTGCTACCGCGCGGATAGCCTATCTTTTCGAGGTCTTTGCCTCGTATTTTTAATTTTGCCATTATGATCAAGCGTTGAATAACCCATACAATCTGATATGCCTTGCCCTCCGTACCACTGAATTAACTGCGGACAGTGGACTGACAGACTGCGGACTATTATTATTTAAAATTGAAAAAAGAGAAAAGGACATACTTCAAACTATACTATTAAAAATAGTGATTGAAAGTATGTTAAAGTTGGTATGTGATGAGGACACGCATAATTGACAAAATTTAAAAGGTTAAGCAATCTGAGTGTATATTACATTTAAAAGGAGAAGAAAGTTCCCGAAGTCAAAAATCATTTTAAAATAAAAGAGTTTTATTTTCTTGAATTTTTATAGGAAAACTACTTCTCTGGGATGAAAAGATAATAAACGCTACATCTTCACGCCGTTATTTTTTCTTTACGCGAGCCAAATTTGACGCGAATAACGGGTTATTTAAGGAGAATTTGGTGAAGTATAAAGGAAAAAGAATAAGTCAAGATGTAGCGTTTATTGTTTTTTCATCCCTCTACTCGATTCAACGTTGTAAAATTCAAAAATAAAACATACTTTTGGGCGATTACAAGATAATATAAAAATGATTCCTTGACAATTTTTGCATTTAGAATAGAATTAAAGATTTGTGTCTTGCGTGTTCCTCCCCCTGCCCCCTCCAAAGGGGGAGATTCTTCGCGAAGCGAAGAACTACTCACGTTAGTATCCCCCTTTGGAGGGGGCTGGGGGGAGGAAAAGTGTGAAAAACTAATGCTCAAAAGTTTCCTAAAATTAGAATAGACTCGCTAATCTTTCTTTTTGCAAAAATTGTCAAAAAACCTAAAAATTAATCACCAATCATGCTCACAGTCAATTATATAAGAGAAAATACAGCCCTTATCAAAGAACGACTTACCAAACGTGGTTTTAAGTTGATGGACAAAATCGACGAAGCCGTTGTTTTAGATGATAAGCGTAAAGCAACGCAAAGCGAATTGGATAATTTGCTTGCAGAAAGCAATGCTGCATCCAAGCAAGTCGGGCAATTGATGAAGGCGGGTAAGCGAGAAGAAGCCGAGCAAATTCGCAATCAAGTCACCCAAAATAAAGAAGCTATAAAAACCCTTCAGACGGCACTCGACAACACCAAAAATGAACTTCTGGAAGTCCTTTATCTCATTCCGAATGTACCGCACCAAAGCGTACCCGCCGGGCAGAGTGACGAAGACAATGAGGTTTTTAAAATCGGTTATGAAAGCCTCCCAGAACTCAGCCCTGATGCCAGTTTGCCTCATTGGGAATTGGCAAAAAAACACGATATTATCGACTTTGAGACGGGTGTGAAAATCACCGGTGCGGGCTTCCCTTTGTTCAAAGGAAAAGGCGCGCAACTCAAACGCGCACTCATCAATTTTTTTCTATACGAAGCTTCTCAAGCGGGTTATTTGGAGGTAATGCCGCCTCATCTTGTCAATGAAGCATCTGCCTTCGGAACAGGGCAACTCCCTGATAAAGAGGGGCAAATGTATTATACCGGACAAGCAAAAGGCAAGGACGGCGCACTCGTTGACGATTTTTACCTCATCCCGACAGCCGAAGTTCCTATTACCAATATTTATCGCAATGTGATTGTCGATAAAAACGATTTTCCGATTCGTTTGTGTGGGCATACGCCTTGCTTTCGTCGTGAGGTTGGCTCTTACGGCAAGGACGTGCGCGGACTCAATCGCGTACATCAATTTGATAAAGTAGAAATCGTACAAATCACGCATCCCGATACGTCTTACGATACCCTCCATGAGATGCTCGCGCATATAGAAGGCTTGCTTCAAAAACTCGAACTGCCTTATCGAATCCTGCGACTTTGCGGTGGCGATTTGGGTTTTGTATCTGCGCTGACCTACGATTTTGAGGTCTATTCTGCGGCACAAAAAAAATGGCTTGAGGTCAGTTCGGTGTCTAATTTTGAGACCTTCCAAAGTAATCGCCTCAAACTGCGCTTTCGCAATGATGATAAGAAAAACCAACTCGCGCACACACTCAACGGCAGTGCTTTGGCATTGGCGCGTATTGTCGCCTGTTTGTTGGAAAACCACCAAGTTGCAGATGGTGTCAATATTCCTGAAGCCTTACGCGCTTACACGAGATTTGATAAGATTGATTGAAACTAATCGATGAATCTACACCTGAACAACATAGGCAAACGTTATCGCTTCGAATGGATATTTCGGCAAGTGGATTATGTATTTGAAAAAGGGCAAAAATATGCGATACTCGGACCGAATGGTTCGGGCAAATCGACTTTGTTGCAAATTCTTTCCGGTCATTTGTCGCCTTCCGAAGGCAAGGTGGATTTTTATTTAAATAAAGAAAAAACGGAACGGGAAGAGGTCTTTCGTCAGGTAAGCATGGCAGGACCTTATATGGATGTTATTGAGGAGTTTACTTTATTGGAGTCTTTACGTTTTCATCAAAAATTCAAACCCTATTTGAGCGGGCTTCAACCGAAAAATTTGGTTGATATTCTTCAATTTTCAAAACATAAAAATAAAGAAGTTCGGTTTTTTTCCTCAGGCATGAAACAACGCCTCAAACTCGCCCTCGCCCTCTGCTCGGATACCCGCCTTTTGCTCTTAGATGAACCCACGACCAACCTTGATAATCAAGGCATTGCATGGTATCGGCAACTCATTGATACTTACGCCAATGACCGTACTCTCATCATCGCTTCCAATATTGAACACGATTATGATTTTTGTGAACGGCAGTTGAATATTATGGATTTTAAGTAATTGGTAGTTAGTGTCTGATCGAGAACTTCTTACTCATTGATAATCAATGTTTTATACGCTCTTTTTAAGTTGAATAAATTGTTAAAAATTTACACTTATTTCAAAATAAAATTTGTATCTTGTTGTTTATTAGATGTTTAATAAAATTGACTACCATCTGAGTTGAGCTGATTGATAAAGATTCGATGGTAGTGCCACAGATGTAATGCTGAAATCACGAAGGACACCAAGTACACAAAAGTCGAATGAACGAAGTGAGAAAACTAAGATAGTGTAAGAAATTCATTATTAATTACTTACTACTTAGAAAACTTTGTGAACTCTACGTCTATTCGATTTTAGTGTCTTTGGTGTGCTTAGTGGTTCAGTAGCATTATATCTATACCACTACCGATTCGATTAATGAGAAAGCGATTTGAGCGACAAAACACCTTAGACGCGACGCTGATACTAGAAGTCAAGATAGACGGCAAAAGTCGGGATGAACTGCCGAAATTGCTGGCAGCTTTACAATACACCTTTGTCACACCGGAGTTGAACAAAGAAGTATTTGCCATATTGGAAGAACGTATATTATCCGGCAAACAGCAGACGGGGCGTTTGGGGATGAGCCTTTGTGAAATATTGGTATTGGGAACGGTACGCTTGTGCATGGATATAGACTATGACCGTTTACGCGACGAGGCAAATCACCACAGTGCCTTGCGAGATATTTTGGGGGTTCATACGCGAGCAGTATTTGAGAAGGTAAAGTATATCCAATTCAAACGGTGAAAGATAATGTGGTCTTGTTGGACGAGGAAACTTTAGATAAGATTAGTGCGGTAGCGGTGCAACAGCGCAGGATAATTGTGCCCTGACATCAAAAAATCGGCTTAAAATTGGCTTCGCACGCACAATTTTAAGCCGAATTCAATCAAAAACTAAAAAATCATAGTTTTTTGACAAGCCCCGCAGATACATCGGCAGCAGTGCCGAAAGCAGGTAAATGAAGTAAACAGTGTTTTCGGTCAGGCACTTAGGACGACTTTAGCCGTCAAGTGGCTCGATACTTTCCCGCGACGGCTAAAGTCGTCGGTACGAGGCAGATTAAAAATTTGTCCTGCACCCCACTAAATACATACACAATCTTATATATTTTATATAAGAAAAATTGATAAAATAGTATTAATAATCTGCTCAAACTGTTAAAAATCAGCTTCCTCACTCATTTTTAAGTAAAAAAACAAAAAATTCGTGTGCCGTAATTCAAAATTTGAGTAGCTTTGGTGTTCGATTCTAATAAATCCACAAATTGCCTGTCTGCTATCTAACCACAAACAGCGCAAAATGATAAAAATTGATTCAAAAACCATCATTAAACTGTGGATAATGGACTGACTATCGAACAGAAAAATGAGACATGTAGTTCTAAGTATCTTGGGATTGTTGATGATGACGATGTGCTTCGGGCAGAGCGAAAGGCTGTATGTCAAGTTTTCGCGTGCGGCAGGTTTTTATAAGCGAAGTGTAAAAATCGAACTTTCCTGTAATGACCCTGAAGCCACCATATATTATACACGGGATGGCTCGGTGCCGAGTACACGCTCCATACGTTATAAAGAAGAATTTAAACTCAAAAACACTACCGTAGTCCGCGCGGTCGCGGTAAAAGGAGATAGAAAAAGTAATACAGTTAGTAATACGTATCTCATTGACTTTAAGACAACTTTTCCGGTTGTTTCTCTTTCCCTCAATTCCTCTTACCTTTTTGATGAAGATATCGGACTATTTCAAATGGGTCCAAATGCCGATTCGCTCTCACCTTATTTTGGCGCAAATTTTTGGTCAAGAAAAGAAATACAAATCCATACAGAGATATTTGAATCCAATAAAGAACGGGTTTTTGGTGCGAATACAGGTATGCGCCTCTTTGGAGGAATGAGCCGTTTGTTTCCACAAAAATCAATGGCAATAATGACCCGTAGTCGCTACGGACCGACTCGTTTTAGGCATCAAATGTTTCCTGAAAAAGATATTTCTACTTACAAATACTTCGTCTTGCGAAACACGGGTAGCGATTTTAATAAATCACACCTTCGAGATGTATTCCTCAACTCACTCATTGATGGGATGGACCTTGAAAAGCAGAGTTTTCGTGGATCACATGTCTTTTTGAATGGCGAATATTGGGGTTTGTACAATATTCGAGAGAAAATCAATCGCTATTTTGTGGCATCTCACACCGATGTTCATAAAGATAGTATGGACTTGATTGAGCATGAAAATCGTGTACGTCGCGGCGACACGAAACACTACAAAGCCATGCTTCAGTATATGCGCGACAACGATTTGCGCGACCACAAAGCCTATCAGCATGTCAAGACGCTGATGGAAGTCGAAAATTATATCGACCACCAAGTGGTGCAAATTTATATTGACAATGAAGATGCTGGTGGGAATATCAAATTTTGGCGACCTCGCACCGAAAACGGGCGTTGGCGTTGGATATTGTATGATACAGATTGGGGCTACGGATTGCATGATAAGAGAGCTTACAAACACAATTCGCTCAATTTTCATCTCGAACCGGAAGGTCCAAGATGGCCCAATCCGCCGTGGAGTACATTTATTTTGCGAAACTTGATGCGGAATGAAGAGTTTAGACTGCAATTTGTTAATCGCTTTTGCGACCATTTGAATACTTATTTTGATACAGAACGCACACTGAATCATCTGGATACACTTTTGACGGTCTATGAACCCGAAATGAAACGGCACATGAAACGTTGGGGATTGAGTCGAACAAGGCGAAATCATCACCTTGACCGCATCCGAGAGTTTGCCGAAAAGCGTCCGGCTTATATGCGAGAAGATTTGCAAAAACGTTTTAATGCGGGAGATACCGTGCGCGTGAGTATCGAAAATTCGTCGCATGGACGAATTATTTTTAATGATAATATTGAAATAGAAGAAGAAGATTATACAGGATTGTATTTTCAGAATTTTCCGGTCAAAATCAATGCTTTGCCACACTTCGGTTATCGTTTCGTAGGATGGGAAGGCTTGCCTGATTCGACCTTTGTATTACCAACCGTCTATCTCGACCTCTCAAAAGGCGAACATCATACAGTAAAGGCAATTTATGAAAAAGCGACCGACCCGATGGTCGATAAAGTAATGTTCAACGAAATCAGTTGTAATAATAAAACGACGGGCGATTGGGTAGAACTTTTTAATACCTCTAACGAAGATGTCAACCTCAAAGATTGGTATTTTTTGGACACTAAAAACGAATTTCGACTGCCCGACTCGATACTCTATGCGAATGACCATATCATTTTGTGCGAAGATACTTCGGCGTTCAAAAAGGTCTTCAGAGATGAAAAAAGACTCATCGGTAATTTTCCATTCGGCTTGAGCAAACGCAAAGAACGTATCCAACTCTATACCAATGAAGGCGCACCAATAGATAGTTTGAAGTACGCACTCGAACCCAGCGATTCTATATTTACATTGAGCCTTCATCTGCCCAATCAAGACAACAGTCTCTTGGATAGTTGGGATATTCTCGGCGGATATGGTACTCCGGGTATCGACAATCCCTCCTACGTTGCAGAGCAAGAAATTCAAAAGGCAGCCCAACAACGACGCACGAATAGTTATCTGATAGGTATATTGGTGCTACTTGGTTTGACGACGATTATTGGTACACGCTGGCGCTGGCGACGGTCTAAAAATAATGATACTGCCGTAGTGCAGCATGGTGAGTCGGTAGTGGGGTAGGGGCGTGTGCTTCTTATCGTTATTTTTCTTATTCCGTTTTCAGCGAAGCGCGAATTCCTTAGAAAAAACGTTGATAATCAATCCATCAATTTGCTCAGAGCTTATCTTTAAGGTAAGAACTTCGAAATTAGTACGTAAAGATTAACTGTTAATAAGATTATACAACGAAACGTTGTCAGGTTTGAGTACTTGACAACGTTTTTTATGTACCTTTCATTTGGATAAGTTGTAAATGCGATGTAATTTTGATTTTAATCACAAACTATTACGAACTATTCAACGTTAAATGAAGTTAATCTATTGGAACACCAATAACATTCAAAGATTAGACGAAATACGGGATATACTCACTTGCTATAAACCGGATATCCTATTTCTTTCTGAAATTGATAAAACACTTCTTGAATCTAATTCGAGTCTGAACAAAACGGGGTATCTATATTTCCCCAATCCGGGTTGCAATAGAGTAAGTATCATCAAAAAAACGGATATTGACATTCATTTAGGTTTACAAACGAATTATTACACGTTTATAAATTTCCCAAAATTCAAAACGAGCGTAATATCTGTACATTTACCTTCTCAAATGTTTCAACACTTGGATGGTTTGAAAGCATTTATCAGGGGTTTCAGATACGAAATAGATGAAAATGTAGGAAATCCACTTGAGAATAAAATAATTGTCATCGGTGATTTTAATGTCAATCCATTTGAACGCCCTATGATTGACTTCGATGGATTTTCAGCGACAAATACTGTTAATTCTAAATTTCAAAAACGACATTTAGGCAAACAAAGGGCTTTTTATTACAATCCTACATGGAAGCTGTACGCAGACAATCATTTTCCGGGAACAAAATATTATGCAAGACCCTCAGCTTCGTCTTATGATGTGTTAGAACATCATTATCTTGACCAAGTAGTCATTAGTATTAAATTGTTGGAGGAATCAAAAAGCGAAAAAATTGAAACGATAAAAAGCACTGCAACGTATAATTTCTTTTCAATCAAACAGAACAAAGTATTGGTTTCAGACCATTTACCTTTATCATACACTATAAATATTTGACTGATGAAATGGAGTAAATTCGAAGAATCTAAAAGAGTATATCCTGATAAGGTTGTTAATAAGCTCATCAAGGGCTTCTCTAATGCAACGGGGGAAGTACTTGAGTTAGTAGTAGAAACAGATGTGCTTAAATTTGAAACGCAGACTGACTTCGTGTTTAGACTATTATTAGTCAGTCATAGGCTTGAAAATTACAGGTTTAAAGTTGCTACATTTGGGTATAATGTTGAAATATACCCTGTTTCAATAGTTTTAGATGAACAAATTTACAATGAGCTTTTCAACAAAGAAATGCGCCCGAGGGAAATCATCAAAAAAGACACCGAACAAGAATTCGAGGAATTAATGGTACAAGCATTTGAATCAGAAAGATTTCAAGAAGTTGTGACAGGATTATTAAAAATAAGCAAAAAACCTGATTTAGTCAGTTAAATTTAAACATACTCTAAAATAGAAATGGCTGACTATAATTGTAGTCAGCCGTTTCTATTTTTATTTTATAATAAAAAAACCAATCACGAATAAACGAATCACAAACCTACGGCACCACCCGAAAAACCGTATAACGCAACAACAATTCGATAATCAACAAAATCAAAGCCAGTCCAACCCAAGGATAAAACTCCTCACTATATCGCTTCACAGTAGTTACTTCGATTTTTGTTTTTTCCAATTGGTCAATGATGCCATAAATCTGTGCGAGGGCTTCTTTGTTCGTAGCGCGAAAGTAGCGTCCGCCTGTCATATCGGAGATTTGTTGGAGGAGTTTTTCGTCGATTTCTACACGCACAAAGCCGAATACGTATTGCCCGTCACCGCGTCTGCCGATGGGGGCATAAGCATCGCCATTACTACCTACACCTATGGTATAGACTTTCACACCTATCTCGCGTGCGACCTCTGCCGCCGTCAGGGGTTTGACGTATTCTCCAGCATTATTGACCCCGTCGGTGAGTAGGATGACGATTTTACTTTTGGCTTCGCTGTCTTTAAGGCGATTGACGGCAGTAGCCAAACCAAGACCAATGGCAGTACCGTCTTCGAGTGGTCCGCATTTGAGTTCGGAGAGGAAGGTTTTTGCTACACTACGGTCGGTGGTGAGCGGACATTGGGTAAAGGCTTCTCCGGCAAAAACTGCCAAGCCCAAGCGGTCATGTTCGCGCTTATCGACAAATTCTATAGCGACCTCTTTACTGGCTTCGAGTCGGTCGGGCGCGAAATCTCGCGCCAACATACTACTCGAAATATCCATCACCAAAAAGATGTCTATCCCTTCTGCTGTAATGTCTTCTTCTTTGAGTGTCGCTTGCGGACGCGCCAATGCGACGACCATTGCCGTAAAAGCCAAAGCCCGCAAAATGGGCAGTATCATCCGCAATTTACCGCGCAAAGAACTCGCACCTTCAAATGCAGATAGGCTCGACATGCGTACTGTGACATGTCGTTTACGACGTTGGAAATAGTAGTACGCCGCCAGTAATGGTATCAGCAAAAGTAGCAATAAGAGCAAAGGATGCTTGAAAGCTACATTTGGATTAACTATGTTGAATATATTGGTTAAGTCAAACATTCTTCTGTATTAGAGAATGTAAAATGTAAAATAATAAATGTAAAATTTGAAAGTGTATGATGCGAATATTTTTCGTAATAATTTACTTTACATAAGTAAAAATATATTTATTTTAAATAAAAAAAATCACGTCTTGTCGACACTTTTACACTTTACATTTTGTGTTTTACATTTTACATTTCTTTTAGTTGTTTTTCATCTTCTTCTGTCAATGTTTTTTTGGTCGCATGGATAAATTCGTAAGCGGTATCCAAGGCGTTTTGGTGAATGTCAACACCGGGCTTTGATTTGGCGAATTTCACCAAGTCAGATGCTTGTAGAGTATTGCGTAATTTGGTGGTCAGGTCATCGGAAAATTTCTCGCGTTTGAGCCAACCGACGATTTCATCGGTGGTGGATTCGAGAGCTTTTACGCCATAGCGATTTTCGAGATATTCTCTGAATGTGTATGTTAATTTGGTATAATATAATTTCGTTTTATCTTGCTGCCACAATTTTTCTTTTTCCAAAACACCCAGCTTCTCCAATGCCGTAACATGCGCGGGTGGCACATAGACGACTTCGGGTTCGGGTTCTTTTTGATTGCGTCGTCGCAGCCACCACACCAATAAGGCAATCAATGCCACGATGACGAGAAACGTACCTATCATCGTAGCGATTTCGCGCATTGTAATGGGTACGCCCATGATGGGTTTGATAGGTGCGATAAAGGTACTGTCTATTTGTAAAGTATTGACTTTCAGTTCAAAAGGCTTGGAATATAAGGTTTGTCCGCCGGATTTAAACGCCAGTTCGGGGATGCGATAAAAGCCCGAATCGTAAGCTGTTACGGTGATATTTTGTTGTGTGACGAGGCGATTGGTTTCGGCTTGGAGGGTGTCGAGTTTACCTGTTTTTATGATTTCTAGATCACCCAGTTGCGCGGCGGTCACTACCGGAAATTGGACGGAGACATTGGGTGGTGCAGTAACAGTTAGATGTAAGTCGGTCTGATCGCCAATGAGTATAGCGGTGCTGTCAAGGCTCGCTTGTACAGTGACTTGCGCCTGTACGGTGAAGCTGATTAATGAGATTAGGATGATGAAAAAATATTTCATTGTTTCAAATGCAAATTCAAGACAAAATGACTTGTAGGGACAGGGCATGCCCTGTCCCTACAAGTCATTTTGTCTATTTTCTTCGTTTAAAATATTTCAGTAGCGCATTGACATAAGACTCGTCGGTCTTGATGCTGACTACGCCTGAATTGGATTTCAAAAAAGTATTTTTAAAATAACCGTAATTGGTTTTAAATCGTTCTTCGTATCGCTCGCGGGTGCGCTTGTCGCTGGTGTCTATCCAGAGTTGTTCGCTGGTTTCGGGGTCGAGGGTGTGGATGAGACCTACGGGTGGCAATTCCTGTTCGGCGGGGTCGTAGAGGTGGATGCCTGTGATGTCGTGCCGACGCGCAGCTACGCGCAAAGCATCCTCATATCCGGCGGTCATAAAATCGGACAAGACAAAAGCAATACTACGTTTTTTGAGGAAATTGTTGAGGTACTGCAATGCTACTGATAGGTCTGTGCCGCGTCCTTCGGGTTCAAAATTGAGCAATTCGCGGATGATGCGTAGAACGTGTGTTTTTCCTTTTTTGGGTGGTATGAATTTTTCGATTTTATCAGAAAAAAATATCACGCCTACTTTGTCATTATTCGACATCGCAGAAAACGCTAATACCGCGCAAATTTCTGTAATGGTTTCATTTTTCATTTGATTGACCGTACCAAAAAGCGAGGAGGGGCTGACATCTACCAATACCATGACGGTTAGTTCGCGTTCTTCTTCAAATATCTTGATAAATGGTTGGTTGTATCGCGCCGTCACGTTCCAATCTATGTTTCGTACATCATCGCCGTATTGGTATTCGCGCACTTCACTAAACGACATACCTCGCCCCTTAAAAGCACTGTGATACTCACCCGAAAAGATGTGTTTGGAGAGTCCTTTTACCTTAATTTCTATCTTGCGTACTTTTTTTAGCAGTTCACTTGCTTCCATTAATCAATGAGTGAATGAGTGAATGAGTGAGTTTTGAATGAATGAATTTTTCCGTTCACCGTCAAGCGAAGCGTCCGTTCATCGTTCATCGTCTAATAAATAATTTTTTTCAAATAGGGTCTTAATACTTCATAAGGTACGGTGACTTGTCTTGCACCATAAATTGGGTTGTACTTGGTGCTGAAATTGATGCCTTCGTGCCGTAGCGTGAAGTATTTAAAGTTCTCTTTGGCGACCCATTTGGAGTAATCGGGGTCTTGGTAATCGGGGTGTTTTTTGAGGGCTTGGGTGATGTATGTTTTGACAAATTCGGTATAACCGGAATTTTGTAAAAACAGGTCATCGGCTTTTAAGGTTTCTTTATGTCGTAAATCATAGGTCCAAGTGACCTCTTCGTAACCTGACCAATTGTCCACATAACTCAAGCGCATACTGATGTAATGTTGTGACAAATATTCGACTTCATACCAACCGTAAGCGCGTAGTCGAGCGCGATTTTTGGGTTGTTTCGATATTTTTCGTTGTTCTTTTTCGGTCTGACTGCGATTTTTTTTGAGCCATTTATCGTATTGCTGATAAATCATGGCATTGAAATCGTCATTGCTTTTCAAACTCGGATAAGTGACATCCATGAGTGTGAGGTAGTCTATAAATTCAATGGCTTCTGTCTGTACTGTGCGCGTATTTTTGAAGTTACTCGCAAAAATACCTTCATCATTTCGCAGCGTATAATCTACCTTGTCTGCACCAATATTTTTACAATCCAATCGCCCCTTTTTCTCATTATTTTCATTGATTAAATGCAAATAAACTTTGTCTTCTCCCGATTGTCTGATGCCTTCTACGGTGTAGGTTTTGTTTTCGTGTGTGACGTAAAAAATGCCTTTATAATGCCCTTCGGCATACTGTTGAAGCAATAATTTAGTGGTCTTTCCAAAGTATGTGCCTTCGTAATTTTTGACCCATTTATTATCACCACAGCCCGTTAATTTATTATCATCCGGTTTGGCTTCCGTGAGTAACATACTCAAACCAACGGTGTTTTGGTAGTTTTGCCAACTGGCTTTTAGTATTTGGGGTGAAACGCTGCCTTTGATGATGCCTGATATTTTTCCAGTTTCGTCAATTTCATAAAGTTTGAGTGCTGTTCCGGCTTTTCCGTAGAGTTGAAAACGGGTTTTGCTTCGTAAGTAGGTCGCATAACCATGATATACTTCACCATCGAAACCGAGTATCATCGTGATGTCGTGCATATCATTAATCAAGCCTTTGTAATGCCTGACCCACCAGACTTTAGCTTGGTCTTCAAAGAGCATTTTGATGTCGTCTGCCGTAACGACTTCTTGCGTGTAGCCCGTTTGGAATGAGGTCAATACGAGTATTATGACAACAATAATTCTTTTCATAAGAAATGATAAATAGTAAATGGAACTATGAATTTACGATTATTTACCATTTGTTGCACTTTTGGGGTGTTTTTTATGAGAAAACTCTTTTAATGCCTTTGCATAAACGATATAAGTACATATAGCACTTCAGTATTTTTATGTTTTACTTGGGTAGGGTTGTTCTCCTTCTTCAAATTTAAACGTAGGTTGCATTTGATATTGCTTAATTCTATTTCTGGCTAATTCACAATATTCAGCACTCATATCAATACCAATAAATTCTCTATCAAGTTGATAGGCTACTTTACAGCTTGTTCCACTTCCACACATCGGGTCAAGAACGACATCGCCTTTATTTGTCCAAGAATTGATGTGGTCTCTTGCAAGTGCAGAAGGGAATGGTGCAGGATGTCCTTTTGCTTCTTGGTCTTCTGCTTTTTTACCAACAACATATTCCCAAATATTGCCCTTTATTTTTTGTTTTTTTACCGGCTTTGCTAACTTTTCTCTCTTTTGTTCTCCCTTTGAATAATTTTTATACGTTGTTCCATTTAGTTTCAGACCTGCATGTAAGCAATCTATTTTTATTGGATTATGCGTCTTAACAGTTCCTTTACTAAAGACAAACATATATTCAAAAACATTATTGTATCTTTTTCTGTAAATCTGCGGAATAGGATTGGTCTTTTGGAAAATCATTGTGTCATGCAAATTAAAGCCAATTTCTTTGAAATATAAAGCTTGCCCAAAACTCGTTCCTGTTTCGCTTCCTTTTATTGTTGCATCAGCTACCACCCAAACCACAACTCCTCCCTCTTTTGTAATGCGGAAGAGTTCTTCTGCAATATCTTTAAAAGGAAACACATATCCTTTATATGTCCTCAAATTATCATAAGGCGGTGAAGTCACCGTTAAATCAATTGAGTTGGACTCAAATGTTTTCATGACTTCAACGCAGTTTCCTTCAATAATTTTATTTAGATGTTCTGTCATAGTAGTTTATTAAGAAAGCACTCATTTAAGCCCAAAAAGACCATTATCTGATATTTTATTGATGACTTTAATTTTACTGTCAATTTTGCTCGCTTTTATAAGTTCTTTCAATGCTTCGTCATGACTCATTCTCATAATTTTCTCACGCTTGGAAGCCAAGAATTTTAAGGCTTCTTTTTTTGAGATTTCAATTGATTCAGTCGCAACTAGCTTTTCTGATTGCCAAATATCCATAATTATCTTTGACTGATTCAAAATAGTTTTATTCAATCCAATCCAGTAGTCCACAGCACTTTTTGAGGGATTCATTGTAGGAATTATTTTGAAAATTTTATGCAATAAGTTTTCAGCTTTGGAATTTCCTTCCTCTTGGGCATATTTTACAAGGAGCGCAAGATGTGAATAGGTAAACACACATACATTTCTCGTTATAGCTTGCTGATAAATCTGACTTGTCCGACTTGGTAATTGATAGATAGGACAAACGACCATTGCAAAAGGTTTTCCATGCTTCCAACTGTCCATTGCCTGTACTTTGAAATCCTTTTGATTCTTTGCTGTTCTGCTCAATCTAAATGCTTTTGCATCAGCGACAAAACTAAATTTTTGGGCAAATCCTTCTACGTCTGCAACATCTACTCTTTCTTTCAAAACTACACTCTTTAATCCAATTGCTTTGTAAGCTGAACATAATAAACTGTCTGTGTATTTAGAGTATAGCTTTTCCTCACTTGTGTCGTGACCATAAGATTCGGGTATATTACCACATAATCTCAAGTGGTCAATTAAAGCATCAGTACCAAATTTCTTGATTTCTTTGTTTAATTCATCATCAAGACTCTCAGCATTTTGGGCAAAATTTCCACTTAATTTACCAATTTTTGCAACCCAATTTTGTCGTCGCTTGATAGCTTCCTTTGATATAATTTTTGTCATTCTTTGTTGAATTGTTTTGACAGGAAGTTAGCTATTTTTCTACTACTCTTTTTAAAATATCTGCATCTTTTACATTCAAATTAGCGATATATTTCAATTGTGTTGTTTTTCCTTTTGTAAAAAATTGATAAAAGACTAATGCTGAAAGAAATGCGCCTTCTTTTGAAGGGTGGCTTTCATCTGAATATAAATTAATCTCAGGATGATTTTTGATGACTTCGTAATAGGCTTCACCGACCTTGACCACATCTTTTTTTGAACCTTCAAATCCACGTCGAATGACCGCCATTTCTTCCTCCAAATTATTGAATAATTCAGAACAATATTTTTTGTCATCTATTGATTTACAATACTTTCGCGGATAATTTTTTTGAATTGGAAAATTTTGAAATAATATAATTTTCGTTTTATTCGTATCAATTAAATCTTCATATCGTGCAAGTGTTTTTGTCAAAAATATCTCTCTCATCTCGGGTATTGCTGCGCCTCCGGTTTGTTCTTGGAGTATAATGTAGTCGTAGTTATTAGCTTCCAATTTTTTTATGGTAGCTGTTGTTTCTCCTTCTTTTTTCTGCCTTGTATATACGCCATCCTGATGCTCACCAATGATGATATGATTAAGATGTCCTTTCAAAGCATATCCGGTGTAAGTGTTTTGTTCAATTTCATAATTCTCAGCACTTTCATCTAACATTGCTTGTAAAAGGCTTGGCATTTCGTGGTAATAAGTCAGGCTATTGCCGATAAATAAAACCTTCGTTGGTGTTTGCTGATTTTGTTGGCAATTTATGAAAATCAGACACAAAAAAATAGAGGTATAAATTATTTTAATATTTTCCATATCACAAAACACATTCATACTACGAGTTAGAAGCTCGTGTTACCTTACGGCACTTCCACAGTATTCAAAATATGCCCAATAATTTCCTCTTGCGTAATATTTTCGGCTTCCGCTTCGTAGGTCAGACCAATGCGGTGACGAAGTACATCGTGACAAATCGCACGTACATCGTCGGGTATCACATAGCCTCTGCGCTTCAGGAAAGCGTAGGCTTTGGATGCCATAGCAAGGTTGATACTGGCACGCGGCGAACCGCCGTAACCGATAAGATTTTCGAGTTTGCTGAGACCATGCTCGGCAGGTTGGCGACTGGCAAAAACGATGTCGAGAATGTATTTTTCGATTTTTTCATCCATATATACCTCGCGGACGGTCTTACGCGCTTTGAGAATGGTATCGGTCTGAATGACCGCACCGATTTTTTCAAAAGCACCACCCACGATGTTTTGTCGCATGATGAGCTGCTCCTCTTCTTTGGTCGGATAAGTGATTTTGACTTTGAGCATAAAACGGTCTGTCTGCGCTTCGGGAAGCGGATAGGTTCCTTCTTGCTCTATCGGGTTTTGGGTAGCCAAAACGAGGAAAGGCTCTTGGAGTTTGAAGGTCTCTTTGCCTATGGTGACTTGTCGCTCTTGCATGGCTTCGAGCAAGGCAGATTGTACTTTGGCGGGGGCGCGATTGATCTCATCTGCCAATACGAAATTGGCGAAAATCGGTCCTTTCCTGACGGTAAAATCATTTTTGGTCGGATTGTAAATCATCGTACCAATGATGTCGGCAGGCAATAAGTCGGGCGTGAATTGTATGCGACTAAATTTGCCATTAACCGCAGTAGATAAAGTCCTGATAGCCAGTGTTTTCGCTAATCCGGGCAAACCTTCTAATAGTACGTGTCCGCCAGCCAAAAGTCCTATCAACAGGCGTTCAATCATGACGTGTTGTCCGATGATGACTTTGCCTGTTTCGTCGGTGAGGGTTTCTACAAAACCGCTTTCGATAAAGATGCGCTCGTTTAGGGCTTGGATGTCAACTGATGTGTGCATTGTGATTCGTATTGAACCACTAAGTACACTAATAACACGTAGGTCGAACTAACGCAAAAGAACACAAAAAATCATATTAGATGACTTAGTTTACTCTGCGTTAGTTCGATTTTCGTGTACTTCGTGTACTTCGTGGTTAAAAATTTTAATTCGGTATGTTATTCGGATTTAGGAGGTCATAAAATTGGTCGAGTTTTGGGAGTATAATGATGCGGGTACGGCGGTTCATGGCTCTGCCCGATTCGGTGAAGTTGTCGGCGAGGGCGTTGTATTCTCCGCGTCCGGCAGCGATGAGGCGGTTGGGATCTACGCCGTATTTGGTCTGCAATTCACGAACTACGGCAGTGGCGCGTTTGACACTCAAATCCCAGTTGTCTGCCATGCAGGCGCGGTTGATTTGTACATTGTCGGTGTAGCCTTCGACCATAACTTCGAGTTCGGGGCGCGACTGTACGATTTTGGATATTTTTTCTAATACCTCACCTGCACGATGCGTGACGAGTGCGCTTCCGCTATGGAAAAGCATCTTATCAGAAAGGTTGACAAAGACAACGGTTTTGTCCACTTTGATGTCCACATCTTGGTCGGCAATGCCTTTGGCAAGTACGGTAGTGAGGTTGGCAGAGAGGGCAAGGTTGATGGAGTCTGCCTTTGTACGGGCAGCTTGTATGAGGTATATATATTCATCTTTGCGCTCCAATTGAGAAAGGGTTTTTTCGATGTTTTCGTTGGCTTCTTTGGTAAGGACGGTGATGTCTTGGACTTGCGATACTTGTTGGTCGCGTTGCACTCTGGCATCTACGATTTGTTCTTTGAGGTCTTCGATTTGTTCTTGCTTGAGTACGACTTTGCTTTCGGCAGTGTTGATTTCACCGCGTAGTCTTTCTTGCTCTTGCTTGCAAGCAGAAAGGCGCACCATGTAATCATTGATGGCTTCGCCGCATTTGTCGAGTTCGCGCTCGGCTTTTTTTACGTCCATTTGTAGGGCTGCGTATTTTTTCTTGGTGATGCAAGAGGTCATCATTAATGGGATGAAAAGTAGTAAACAGATTTTTATTGCTGTATTCATTTTAGTTGGTATTTGGTAGTCGATATCAGGTATGAAGACTACTTGATTTTTTATTTAAATGATGTTTTTCCCGTGAAGGGATGAGGCAAAAATAAATCAAATTTTTGATGATTTATTTACATCTTCACTCCAAAGAGACAAAATTAATGGTTTAAATTCTTTTTTTTAACGGTATTCGGGAGATTAAATTTTTTATAACAGTAAATTGAATGAATAAATGTTGAATTTTGAATGAATGGATGGTGTAAATTAACAGGGCATCAGCAAAAATGATGCTCAAATATAAATAATGACATTTGAAATAAAACAAAATCGCACAAGTCTGTCAATAATTCTTGTGTTGATAGATTTTGATGTCCGTTATTATATTGAAGCAAGCGTTTTTTAATATAAAAAAAATAAATCGACGAATAGAAGTCACATGTACAAAAAAAGTCGTTTGTTCCAAAATGGTACAAACGACTTTATATATATAATAGTAGTTAGATAGTTATTAATAAAACTTGAATCGTTGGTCAGAAATGTCAGCATTTTTTTGGAGGGCATCAATGAGTGCTGTGCTTTGTAGCATTTGCTGACGGGTCTGATTGTTGAGCGCGTTTTGTGTGTCTTCAATACTGCTTCCTGCTTCGGTTTTTGCGTTCATGCGAACGACATAAACACCAGCCTCGCCGATGATAGTAGCGGTCTGACCGTTGTTCAGTTTTTGTATGGCGGCATTTACTTTTGGCTCGTTGGGTATGCCGGTTGGGAAATTAAAGGTTCTCTCAGTCGAAGTTGCCCCCGGATAGTTGTTTGTTATTGCTTCGACATTAGGATTATTGCCAATTTTGGAAGCGATACTTTCGCCTTTTTTCTGCTTCATCACTTGTTGGGTGACGATAGAACGAACCGCATCAAGCGAGGGTGTTCCTGCTTTATGAACGCTGTTGAGGGCAGCGACGACGTAAGCATTGGTGTAAAATTCAACGGCATCTTCGTCATAGGTAAATATGTCAGGCGAAACTTCTCCCGGATCGGCTTCGAAGGCAAATTTGACGATATTGCGAGAGGATTCTCCCGCTTCGAGTTCGCCTACGGTATAACCATTAATAGTGAGTCCGTCGGCTTTTCGGATACGTAGTCCTTTTTCTTGAGCAGATTTACGCATGGCTTCTATGGAGCGATTGTCTCTGACGAAAGCAAACGCTTCATTGTTGATACGGTTTTGTGTGTTTTTGCTTGGTGAAATGTATTGACTCACCGTAGCAACTCTTGCACCGATTTTGCCAGATTTTTTGACTCCTGTAACTTCGACAAGGTGTACACCGAATTGTGTTTCTACTACGCTCAATTCGCCTTCTTTGGCTTCATAGAATATAAGGTCTCTGAATTCTTTGACAAAACCCACCGGACCTTGATAGCCTAAGTCACCGCCTTGGGAGGCAGTACCGTCTTGCCCAAAATTCAAGGCAAGGCTATCGAATGACATTTCGGCACTTCTTTTTCTTCTCTTTTTGTTTCTTTCTGTTTCAAGAATTGTTTTTAGACTGTCAATGGTCTTTCGGGCAGCAGCCATTGCAAGGGGATTGTTTGGGCTGGCACTGCGAAGGATATGGCGTGACTTGACTGAATCTGGTACGGCACGGCGGTCGATGAGTTTGGTAATGCGGTAGTAGTCACCGTCAAGGTATGGTCCGACAACATTGCCGTTGTCCAATTCAAATAATTCATTGGCAACCGTTTGGTTCAACTCCTCTTTCATTACATAGCGGCTATCGTAAGCACCGTAATTTTCTTGCACAAACTGCTCATTTTCACTGGTATTGCGAAACTTAACAGCAAGCTCTTTTAAGTCCGAACGTATTTTAGATTTATCTTCATCCGTTGCTTCCACTGGGAAGGTGACGTATTCTACGGTGCGAGTTTCTTCGTCTGTTTTGAAGGTATGAATGTTATTGTTGAGGTAGCCACTGAGGTCGTTGTCGCTAATTTGGACTTGGCTGTCATCAACTTCTGCAAATGGCACAACGGCATAGGTAACTTCCGCCGACTGGAGTTGACCACCTTTTTCTTGCTCTGCCAACCATTTGGGTGTATATAATGCAGCACTGACCAAGCTACTGAGTTTTGCGCCTTTTTGTTGGAGTAAAACTTGCTCTTCAAGGTTACGCATATAATGCTGTCCCTCTACACTCAAAGCTCTGTTTTTAAAATTATCGTAAGTCGTCGTCAGGCTTTGTCGGTCGAGTTGTCCGTTTTGCGGATTGGCAAATGCACGATAAACCATAGGACTGACATTTTGCCCTACCATTAACTCATTTAATTCGTTGCCACTTACACCATAACCGAGTGCATCGGCTTCTTCGTCTAAGACGCTTTCCAATACAAATTCATCCCAAACATTTTTATTTTGTTCAAAACTATTAATATTAGTATTTTGACGCGCATTGAGGCGTTGTTGGTATTCTTGTATCGAAATTTTCTTACCATTGATACTACCAACATTCTGCCCGCCACCAAAACCACCACCACCGGGACCCGACATATCCATCAGCAAGAAACCACCCATACCGAGTGCAATCATTATAATGAGTAACCAACTTCGTCTGCGTATTTCACCTAAAAGAGCCATTATATTTTTTAGTTTATTTGTTAAATTAGTTTGTCCGTTCTTCGCTTTTTTTCGTTATACAAAAATAGTGAAGGAACAAATTACTTTAACTTATTTGCAGCTTTGCTGCAATTTTGTTCGTAAATATTTGATTATGAGTTGTTTATAGAGTTTTGCAAAAACATTTGTATCACAAATACAGACAGCTTGGCAAAATTCTCTGCAAAGAAAGGAGATTATCGGCGGAAATCAAAATTTTTAAGGTGTTTAACGTACTGATGTTCTGATGTGTTTTTCACTATGTGAAAAATGTGTTATACGCGTCAACACATCAACGCGTCAATACATCAACACATAGTGTATATGCAAAAAAAAGACAGACTCTCCAGCCTGTCTTTCACAAAAATACATTAAACCCTAACTTATACTGACTAAACCATACCGGATTGCTCCGGTTAAGTTTCGTAACCAATGTGTCACCGATTACAATACAAATATACAGGCATATTTTGAACTATGCACTCTGATTTTAACGGAGATTGGCTCAATCTTACAATGGGTTTTTTGACATTTCACTGACAAAATGTTATTTTTAAATTTTATAAATATTTTATTTTTAGGCTGTTATAAATTTATAATTAAATCAATGTTTAAAAAAACATTTACGAACAGACTGTCTCTCTTACAATTTTAATGAGAATATAATGTGACAAAAAAATACGCATCGGGCAAAAAAACAGGACTTATCTGATAAAACTTGCAAAAAACGATAGAGATTCATTACTTTGCACCTAAGAGTTTGTGGGGTTTATCAGTTTATAAGGTTTATAGAGTTTATAAAGTGATCAGTCCATTAGATAGAGGGAAATATTTTGCCTATGGCAAAATTAATAACTCTGTAAACCCTATAAACTTCATAAACCTTATAAACTCAATAAACTTTACAACATGGGACTATTTGATAGATGGTTTGGTCAATCAAAAGAAGGCAATCAACCGGATATACAATTCGGAAGATATAATGATAACTACCGTACCAAACAGCAAGATGAATTTTGGAAGAATGCCATATCTGCCTACGAAGCGAAAAAATACAGTGAGTCATTCACCGCTTTTTTCCAATACCTGCAAGGCAATAGACAGAATAGCGTCACTTATGAAGAAAAAGATGGCAAACTTACCTTTGACCTTTTGCAAGGTTCAAAAAAAGTAAGTGGCTATGTCGATGCAGAGCAGTTTGTAGCGAGTACCAAAATTGTGCGGTCGGATAGACTTAATGTTGGGTTTATGCGTCGTTTGCTCGAATACAATTATGCTTTGAATTATGCTCGCCTATCACTTGATAATGACAATAGTATATGTATGAAATTTTCGTCGCATCTCATAGATGCTTCGCCGTACAAAATTTATGCTGCGCTCAAAGAACTCTCCACGACTGCCGACAAACAAGACGATCTCCTTGCCGATGAGTTTGAAATGCTGCATCCGATAGATACCGGGCATATCATCGAATTGTCGGAAACGGAGAAAGCTGTCAAATATCAATATATTAAAAAATGGACAGATGAAACCATCAAAAGAATAGACGACCTTGACCCCAATAAATTCAAAATCGGCATCAATTACCTCCTTTTGGCATTGGTGTATAAAATGGACTACCTCGTAGTGCCGGAGGGCGTGATGACGGAGACTATGGAAAAAGCTCACCATACGTTTTTTTCTGCGGATGGGCGTTCGCCACAAGACAAAGCGCAAACGGTTGTCAAATCCATTCGAGAGATGATGGAACGCCCCGAAAGCGAATTTTTTAAAGAAATGTACCGCGTTCCGGCTACGTTTTCTATCACTGCGCCGGCAGAGCACACTCAACTTGCCGCCATGATAGAAGCCGAAACCCCTGCAATGAATTATTACATCCAAAATAATTATCCCGATTTGGCGATGGCTATTCCCGGATTCATTACGGGGCATTTTTTGTTTTATTTCAGTGTTCCTCAACCTGACCGCGAGTACCTACACATGTTATTGGAAATTATGGAAGCCGACTATTTCAAAGCACTCGGTTTTACCTACGATTATTACGACCCGACTACCGAGAAATTCAATAAATCAGCCATTAAAAACGAAATCAACGATATTGCAAAACACAATAAAGAACGTTATCCTAAAATCAACCCAAATACATCCAAATTAAAATATGACAGCCTCCCCGAATTTGCACGGTCTTTTTTATTGATGATAAAAGACCTTAATTTGACAAAGGCAGAGGAGTGAATCAGTTTATAAGGTTTATGAAGTTTATAAGGTTATTAGTTTTGCCTACGGCAAAACACTTCTGATTAATCACCTTATAAACTCTATAAACCTTATAAACTCTGTAAACCTTACAAACTCCATGAAAAAATAAACTGAAAAAAAGATGCGAGAAATAATAGACACTTATAAAGACGTTGTTGTACAAATTGCAACTCCATTGAGTACCGGAACGGGTTTCTATCTGGAGGCACATAATCTGATTGTCACCAACGAACACGTTGTTCGAGGAAGCAAAGAAGTTGTCATAGACGGCAATGCGATTGAAAAGAGTTTGACTCGTGTATTGTTTGTTGACCCGGTGCATGATTTGGCATTTTTGGAAGCACCAAAAGAACATAAAATGCAAAATGCGGAACTCGCCGTAGAGCAGGTCAATGACGGTGATCCGGTCATTGCTATCGGACATCCGATGGGACTCAAATACACGACCACACAAGGTATCGTCTCCAATTCGTCACGCCATATCGAACATGCCGACCTCAATTATATCCAAATCGACGCAGCCATTAATCCGGGTAATAGTGGCGGACCGCTCGTCAATGGAGAAGGCGAAGTTATCGGAGTTAATACGTTTATTTTTCGCGATAGCAATAATCTTGGTTTCGCACTACCTTCTTATTACCTCGCCAAGACGCTTGAAGAATACAATGAAAATCATGGCAAACAAGGTGGACGCTGTACTTCCTGTGCGAATTTGGTCTATGAAGATACCGCCGATGAAGGCTATTGCCCACATTGCGGCGCTAAAATAAAACTCATCACAGACCTTGATGACTATAATCCGACAGGCATTCCACGCATTATTGAGAGCATTGTCAAAAAAGCCGGACATGATGTCAAACTCTCTCGTCGCGGACCGAGTTTTTGGGAAATCGAACAAGGTAGTGCCAAAATACGTATTGCTTATAATGTCAAAAACGGACTGCTTTTCGGCGATGCAGTTTTATGTAAATTGCCCAAACAAAATATAAAAGCAGTCTATGAATATCTGCTACGTCAGAATCACGATATTGACAATATGGGATTCAGCATCAGTGGACAAAATATCATTCTTTCCTTGCTGATTTATGACCGTTATTTAAGCGAAGAAACAGGGCAAAAATTATTTAAAAGTCTATTTGATAAAGCCGATCATTACGACGATATTCTTGTTGACCAATTCGGTGCCCGATGGCACGAAGAAGATTAATAAGTGAAAGAAAATAAATAAATTGTGCCATAATGCGCTGTAATTTTTTCTTCTAAAGAATTCAAAAAATCGTTGCATAGCCATACTACAGTACTATTTTTTGAGTTTTTTAGAGGGGAAAAGAACAAGTATCAGGGGGAACGAAAAGTCGTTTTTATAATATGTTTTTAAAGTTGAAGGGAAAGTGTGAGTCGGCGGACATTTTGAAAATGTCAGGCGACAGTATTTGCTCACTATTCAATGACAATCAATTATTTACAAAGTAGAAATTACTTAATTTATTAAAAAAAATTTAAATCAAAATGTAAATATATCTCGCCTGACATTTTGAAAATGTCCGCCGAGTAGGCTTTCTTAAAAACTTAAAAATTAATATATTACGCATTATGAAAACGACTTTTCGTTCGACCTGGAACAAGTTATTTAATTTCTTTCACTAACACTAAGAGTGTACATTTATGGGTGCAGGACAAATTTTTAATCTACCTCGTACCGACGACTTTAGCCGTCGCGGAAAGTACCGAGCCATTTGACGGCTAAAGTCGTCAGTACAGTGGCATTTCAAAATAAAATTAAAAATTTGTCCTGCACCCACATTTATGTGTCGTTTTACGACACATAATCTTCAGTTTTCAATATGACATGGCGACTGAAAGTCGCCTGTACGATTTTACCGCTTTAAACCCGATGCAATGCCATTATTGACATTCCAACAAGATTTATCTGAACCATTGATGTCTCCATTTAAATTAAAATCAGAGGCAGTGTAAACACTGAATATACCATTCTCATTTGACCAAAGACTTTTGTCCGCGCCATTGATGTCATAACCGTTTTGAGAGTAATCATTTTCTCCGGTAAATAATGCCCACACGCCATTTTTCACTTCTTTTTGTCCATTCAAACTGGGCGCATAGGAATTTTGAACAGTAAAATCATAGCTTGCCGATTTACCACTTACCGTCACTGGGATGGCACTCATCGCACCAATATGATTTCTATGTTCGATAACCACATAAAAACTCTGCGGGTCAGCTCCGGTCAACGGGCATCTGTCAGGAAAGACAACTTGACCATTTTCCATCAATAAGGCAGCCACTCGTTTAAATGTCGTCGTTTCATCTGTACCTGTTCGAAGTGAAATCAATACCCAATCTACGACTTTTACACCATATTGTGTTTTTATAATATTATAGTCATTATTTGACCATGAAGCCCCCTCCGAACCATAATAAAGCCAGGGTGCAACATTGTAAGGTTGCCCTACCGGAGTAGGTGTAGATACCTGACTAACAGGGGTTTGTCCGGGCAATATGCGGAGTGTAGTACTGAGGTCTGTACGCATGGAATTGAGATAGACAGATGGATTTCCAGCATCAATCAATGCTCCTTCGAGAAAAGCCGTCAGTTGTAAATCAATACATCCGACATCTGTACTGAAATATTGAGCAGAACTCCACGGTGAAGCAGAATTGGTACAAGTAGTCCGCATATTAATTTGATAATTCGTACCCGCGTCTAATTCAGGTAAGGTAAATTGATTGTCTGAAAAAGTATAAGTATTACCGATGGAAGTGCCGGTTTGATTATAGGTAAGCACATAGCCTGTTATCGGTCCGGTAATAGCATCCCAATTGATATCTACACTGTTTTCTGTAATGTTATTAAATGTAGCTGCACCTACTGGATTACAAATTTGTATGCCATTAGTAGTAAAATTATATACAGACGTAGTCGCCGGGTTTTCAGAACATTGTACTGTAATTTGAAATTCATAAGGTGTTCCTGCGTATAGGTTTGTGAGGCTAATATTGGGAGAACTTGTATTGACTGTTGACCAAGAAGATGAGCCCTGCGGGCGATAATCAACTTGATAGGTAGCACCCGAAATGTTTGTCCAATCCAAATCAGCAGATGTTTCTGTGATGTTACTACCATCGATAGCAGTCGGTAATACACAAGTCGCTGTAGCGATAAAACTATAATCAACCCATGCAGAAAAATCTGTATCCGAACATTTTGAGCGAATACCAAATTCATAAGTATTACCCGTTGTCAAACCAGTAAAATTAATTGGATTGGCAGGTGCGCCTGTAAAATAATTCCAATTATAGCCTTGCAGACGATAGCGCAGTTCATCTGCTGTCGCTCCGGCTGCGGATGTCCATGAAAGTTGTGCCGAAGTACCTGTGATATTGTTCGCCGTCAGATTGGTTGGTGGCGCACAATTGCCTGACGGACAATAGAGATAACTGCGACCTGAGGTAGCGTAATAATTCATTCGGCTATTTTGTTCGGGGGTAAAAACTGTTGCGCAAGATTGAGAACTATAGCTCATAACGTTGTCCACAGGTGGATTGGTGTAAGTATTTCCGCTACAAGTTGCCGTTGCCGTTCCGGTGTAAGTACAACCAGCAAGATTGACTAATCTAAATAAATTGGGGTCGGCATTGGTATCGCAAAGTTGGTCGCCTGCTGTGTCGCAATTGTAGCAGGCATCATTGGCATTACGGGTAATTGCTTCCTCTTCGTAGCGGGTATCATGTGTGTGCAGCAAACCAAAGTAATGTCCTACTTCATGGGCGAGTGTGTTACCACTGAGTCCACACGAATTTCTTACCATAATATGGTCAAATCCATTTGGGATGTAAGCATATCCGCAAACATCAACCAACGAACCGCTGGATTCTGTCTTTACAGTGTTAAAAAAATAGATATTAATAGAACCATCAACATTGTGAATGCCTGTAACTGCATTTTCCTCCGTTTGATCGTAGTCATAATAAGTATCACTATTGATGTAATTAATCGAAGCACATTGAGAAAACTCAAATCCTGCATCGACAAAATCGCTGTTGAGTTGTATCAACATCTGATCGACTTGGGCGGCTGTCACACCACCCGTACCGTCACTGCGCTGCCCAATATGTATTTGCACAGGAAATTCTATGACAGGCATTGATTTAAGGTGCCGTTCTTGGATGTGTTTATTGACAGCAGATAGATTAGATTGAAGAAATGCTGCGCTCTCGTCAGAAATCTGCGTACCGCAGGGTGCTTGTGCAAATGCCAATTGAAGGCTCATCGCAAATACAAACAACGTAAGTATGAATTGATAAAGACCGGATGTCATGATAAAGGATGTTTGATGATAATGTGACAGTCAGTTTATGAAGTTTTTTTATAATCGTCTGATAATTGGTTTTTTAAATGTTTGGATATATTGCAATGTAGTTAATCGCTACTTTTGTATTAAAATATTTAAACATGTATTGTGACATCGAATTAATCTAATAACTTGTATTAAAATTTGAATGTATTAAAGGAAACTAAAGGTAGGCGTGCCAATGATTGGATATAAGGAAGGGGAAATGGAATGTGAATGATGCTGAATTTTACCAGCACCATTCACATTCATCATTCATTTATTTTGAGTAGCTACTCAGGTGGTCAAATAATCTGATTATCAATAGACTTTATTTAAAAAATAAAAATAAATCATACTACTATACATGAACCCCAAAAACAGAACGTCTTGCTGAACTTGTTTCAGCAAGACGGTTTTTCTTGGTATTTTTGGCTCATGTATAGTAGTATGAAAATAATTTCAATTTTTGTTATAAAAAATTGATTATTAGTTATTATGACGGTTTTTAGAGTACCTGAATAGTTACAAGTCAAGTAATATGAACGTATTTTTGCCGTAACACAGACATTTGTTCAAAAGTATAATGATGCAAATCATTCAAAAAGCAGAAAAATTCAAAGGGCGAATAGCTATTATTTCCGATAATAAAAAATACACTTACAAGCAATTGTTAGATGCTTCTGCTTCAGTAACAGCTCACCTTTTAAATGAAAAAGACGACCTTTCGGCTATCCGTATAACATTTAATATTTTGACAATCAGTAAGTTATGAAGATTTTGAAATTCAAACGACTGTAACAACTGCGGACTGATAGCCGATTCTTTTGATGATATGCGATTGATGGTTTCGGGTTCGGCTGCTTTGCCTGTTTTCGTTTTTGAGCAATGCCAGAGTATTACAGGACGGGTGCAGGACAAATTTTTAACTTTATTTTGAAATGCCACTGTACTGACGACTTTAGCCGTCAAGTGGCTCGGTACTTTCCCGCGACGGCTAAACAGGCTGACCGCGAATACCGTACCGACGACCTTAGTAGTAAGTCAAACTAATTATGATAAGTTCATTTGGCGGAATTTGTCCGATTACTTTGTTGGAGAACATCCAGCGTAGCTACGGCTATGCTGAATAACCTCCGCCTCGTACTCGAAAAAATTTCACTCAAAGCAACATATCATAATTAGATTGACTTACTACTTAGCCGTCGCAGAGCGTAAAAGTATATTTATAAATAATTGAATTTTATTTATTTAAAAATTAAAATAAAATTCACTTGACGGCTAAAGTCGTCAGTACAGAGTTTGCGGTCAGCCTGTAAAGTCGTCGGTACGAGGCAGATTAAAAATTTGTCCTGCACCCCTCAAAAAGCCTTTACAGAAAATGGTTGTTTCAAAACAGGTGATATAAGTAGTACGACAAAAATAAACTAACAACATTTTGAACCACAAAGCGCACTGAGAACACTAAATCGAACTGAAGCAAAAGAACACAAAAAACTCATAATCAATATTTTGTAAAATTAATTAGTGACCTCTGCGTTAATTCGACCTTCGTGTTTTTCGTGAACTTAGTGGTTCGATATTTTTGTCCAACTACTTAGCTCTGTGGAATGATGGAAGTTATAAGATTTTGGGTCGGGACTCCGCGGATGTTATCAAATCGGGCGACTACAAAATTTCGGCATTGGAAATTGAGGAAGTTTTGCGACAACATTCGGACGTGAAACAGTGTGCCGCAGTGGGCATACCGGATAAAGTATGGGGTGAAATCGTGGGAGCAAGTTTGATTTTAAATAAAAAATCATCCGATTTTGATGAATTAAAAACGTGGTTGAAAGCTAAATTGCCACAATATAAAATACCACGCCGTTTTGTCGTTCAAGATGAATTACCGCGTAATACACTAGAAAAAGTAACAAAGAAACCTTTATTGGGTTTATTTTTAAATTTATAAAAAAAACAACATTTAAGTGCTTTTTAGTACATTTAAATTCAATATAAAATATTGAGAATCAAATACTTAAACTAAAAAATAATTTAATTTAAACGTTTAATATACGCATTATTCATTTGACTATCTCACTAAAAAAATATTACATTATCAAAATAATTTTCTCAAATAAATGAATTAACGTAATTTAGCGACCCCAAAGCATCCACATTGATTTTTCAAGGCGACAATCAGCAGAATTTTATTACAGCAAAAAGTCATTCAAAGAACTTATGAAAACGAAATTAGTATTATGGGGTAAGGACGACCAAGAAGCGAAAGTCTTGGTAGCCGTTCAACTCAGAGCAGAGGACAATCAGGCAGATGTATGGACATTTCATGGTGAACAAGCTACCGGTGATTTGCACAAACGACTCTTATATGAATGGCGGGAAGGCAAAGAAATGGCTTTTCCTGAAAGTGGTTATCAACACCATGAAAGTGAACTATCGGCTGCGGGGCGATTGCTTCCAGAAGGAGTACATGCAGAAAAACCGGAACTCATTGAGCGTGCAAAGACCGAATGGCATTTTGTCGTATTGTCTTCCAAACTCAATGAAGTCTATCAAATAGAACTCGCCGAACTGCGCGAGCAAATTGAAGGAATAGAAAATTATTCCGGTGACCTATGGGACCAACTCAAGTTGTTTTGGGACAAGGTCAGAGAACAAATGCAAGACAATAACCTTGCACGTGACCATGCCAATTCGCTCAAAAGACAAGTCAACGGACTTTTCTCTCATCTTAAAGACTTGCGCTCTGCACAAGAAGAGGATTTTCAGGCTAACTCGAAAGTATTGTCGGATAAATTCAACAAAACACTCGACGAAGTTAATAAGCGTATAGAAAAAGGAGAAATGCTACATTTGGTATTTGAAGAACTCAAAGCCATACAACGCGATTATCGTACCGCCAGACTCACTCGTGAAGATAGATCTCCATTGTGGGAGAGAATCGACGGTGCCTTCAAAGCAGTAAAAGAACGTCGTTTTGGTCCATCGCCTACGGGCAACACTCCTGTGGATCGTCATCAGAATCGTCTCAACGGACTGATGGATGCCATTGCCAAAATGGAAAAATCCATCAAACGCGACCAAGATGACCTCAACGCCCAAGAACGTAAAAAAGGAAGTACAAATATCGGGCAATTGGAATCTCAGCTACTTGATGCGAAAGTCCAGATTATCAAAGGGCGAATGAAATCGAAAGAGACCAAACTCGAAGATATGCACAAGACTCGCGTTCAAGTAGAACAAAAACTTGCACAGTCCAAGAAAAGTCTTGAAGATAAAGCTGCCAAGAAAGTAGCTGCAACAAAAGAAAAAGCAGACGAAGCTATTGTTAAAGTCAAAGAGGTCGCTGAAAAACCTATCGAAAAGGTTAAAGAAAAAGCAGACGAAGCTATTGATAAAGTAAAAGAGGTCGCCGAAAAACCTATCGAAAAGGTTAAAGAAAAAGCGGAAGAAGCTATTGTTAAAGTCAAAGAGGTCGCTGAAAAACCTGTCGAAAAGGTTAAAGAAAAAGCAGGCGAAGCTATTGATAAAGTAAAAGAGGTCGCCGAAAAACCTATCGAAAAGGTTAAAGAAAAAGCAGACGAAGCTATTGTTAAAGTCAAAGAGGTCGCTGAAAAACCTATCGAAAAGGTTAAAGAAAAAGCGGAAGAAGCTATTGTTAAAGTCAAAGAGGTCGCTGAAAAACCTATCGAAAAGGTTAAAGAAAAAGCAGACGAAGCTATTGATAAAGTAAAAGAGGTCGCTGAAAAACCTATCGAAAAGGTTAAAGAAAAAGCAGACGAAGCTATTGTTAAAGTCAAAGAGGTCGCCGAAAAACCTATCGAAAAGGTTAAAGAAAAAGCAGACGAAGCTATTGATAAAGTAAAAGAGGTCGCTGAAAAACCTATCGAAAAGGTTAAAGAAAAAGCAGACGAAGCTATTGATAAAGTAAAAGAGGTCGCTGAAAAACCTATCGAAAAGGTTAAAGAAAAAGCAGACGAAGCTATTGTTAAAGTCAAAGAGGTCGCCGAAAAACCTATCGAAAAGGTTAAAGAAAAAGCAGACGAAGCTATTGATAAAGTAAAAGAGGTCGCTGAAAAACCTATCGAAAAGGTTAAAGAAAAAGCAGACGAAGCTATTGATAAAGTAAAAGAGGTCGCTGAAAAACCTATCGAAAAGGTTAAAGAAAAAGCAGACGAAGCTATTGTTAAAGTAAAAGAGGTCGCTGAAAAACCTATCGAAAAGGTTAAAGAAAAAGCAGACGAAGCTATTGTTAAAGTAAAAGAGGTCGCTGAAAAACCTATCGAAAAGGTTAAAGAAAAAGCGGCGAAAATAATTGTAGAAGAATCGGTTGAGTCACCTATAGAAGCTATAAAAGAAAAAGCGGAGTCTGTTACTACTAAAGTCGAAGAGACTATAACGGATGCAGAGGAATAGATTTAGACAAATTTTTCTTGGCTTATAAAATAAACAAAGAGGTTTACGAAAATTCGTAAACCTCTTTTGCATTTTAAGTTAAAGGACCTTTGCTTCGATATCCTATGAACAAAAAGTCATTTATCTTGGATTGGATTAGATCGTAATTGAAATCTATGTGTGTAATTGATGACTGTAAGAAGCATCGTTTCAGTTTTAGATTCTAATTATTTTTCCACTTCTTGTGACATGGAATAACATATTTTATACGATAAAAGTGTAATGTTCTTGTGAATCTATGTTCACCACTGTATATATTCTATTTTTTAATAAAGTAATGGTTTTTATGTTAAAAATCAGTGAGTTGTACTTGTTTCAGTAAAATATCTTTAGAGAAAAAGGAAGTAAATTAATTAAATATTATAAATAAGGCAGAGTACATAATTTACGCTTATAGTGACACAACAAAGAAGGCTTCTGATTTGCATCAGAAGCCTCTCAATTTTAGGTTAGGGATCTTACTTAAAGATTATTTAATTTCTTTAGTAAAAAAATCTTTTTTGCTGAATTGGATTCGTAATTGAAATATCGTTGTGTGTAATTGATGACTGTAAGAAGCTGGTTTTCAGGATATAAGTCTTGTTATAAATTTTATTTTTGTGACATGCAAAATAGAGGAAAAACCTCTCAACCTCTTGCTAAACTTATACAAAATCATTTGAGTTGAATAAATTATTATAATCGTGATGCGTTATTTTCTGCGGTTTTTAAGCCTATTTACTCTTTTTTAAGAAAATATTATCCACACCAACCAATATAAGGTAAGTAAGAATGCTCAGGGCAAAAGCAGCCAACTGAAGCGTCACCAACATAACAACAGAAGCAATCAGAAAAATATACGGCAATTCATTACCACGCCAGCCTTTACTTTTGAATTTGAGACTAAACATAGGAATTTCAGCAACCAACAAATAAGAAAAAACCACCGCGAGTATATACAAAACAGGCAGATTCAAAACCCAATCCGCCGGAATAAACGTTTCAAAATGCACAATTAAAAACAAACCCATAAAAAAACCGGTATCCGCCGGTGTTGCCAGACCGATAAAGCCATCAGACTGCCGTTCATCAATATTAAACTTCGCAAGCCGAAGCGCAGAAAACAACGTAATCAAAAAACCCGGAACAGCCACCCACACGATACCGCCATACTCCAGTTCGCCCGTATGTGTCGTAGCCATCAAGTGATACAAGACCGCTCCCGGCAAAAAACCAAAAGTCACCATATCAGCCAACGAGTCCAACTCCTTACCCAACTCCGAATACACCCCCAAAGCACGCGCAACCATCCCGTCGCCAAAATCCGCAGCCACTCCAAGTGCCACAAATACAGGCACCCAACCCCACATGCCATTGAACAGACTCAAAATAGCCATGCAGCCGCAAAACACGTTAATCAGTGTAATCACATTCGGAATATACTTTTTTATGCTCATAGCGTTTTATTTCTTTTTACTTATGCCCTTTACAAAAGGAACAAAACGAAATATCTCCAGTTCTTCTTTCACAAATTTTTTATCTCCAACATGCTTTATGCGAGTCATCACCTGACTCTTCTCCCCTACCGGAATGATTAGCACACCGCCCGGTTTGAGTTGGTCAAGCAGTGCATCAGGAATCCATGGCGCGGCTGCCGTCACCAGTATTTTATCAAAAGGCGCAAACTCCCGCAAGCCCTTATAACCATCACGCAAATACGCCCGTATGCGCGGATAGCCCAACCTATCAAACATCTTTTTTGCCCCAATATATAGCGGTTCGTGTCGCTCCACCGTAAACACCCGCGCCCCCAACTCTGCCAGCACACAAGCCTGATACCCTGACCCCGTACCCACTTCCAACACCGCATCCCGCCGCTTGATACCCAGCAACATGCTCTGATAAGCAACCGTATAAGGCTGCGAAATCGTCTGATCTTCCGCAATCGGAAAAGCACGATCATCGTAAGCACTCTCCTCAAAAACTTTGTCCAAAAACAAATGACGTGGAATCGAACCGATAGCCGATAAAATAGCCTCATCCCGAATACCCTTTTTTCTCAGGGTTTCCACGAGCTTCATTCTCATTCCTTTGTGGCGATGTGTATCTTGCAAAATAGTAATGTAATAGGTAGATTAATAAACTGTCCTGCGAAGTTATGTAATTAGACAAATATCGCATCTCTTTTGACGTGAAAATTCTATATCTTCCTTCTATTTCATTAAATTCCTTAACTTTAGCCGTCTTTTATCCCAAAGAACATGTTTATGAATCATTTTATAATTATGAAAATAAAATTTTGCGGTGCAGCACGCCAAGTCACAGGAAGTTCACATTTGATTACCTTAGACAACGGATACAAAATACTATTAGATTGCGGACTCTACCAAGGTCGCGACAAAGAGATGGAAGATTTTAATTCCACTTGGCTTTTCGACCCAAAAGAAATTGACTGCCTCATACTTTCACATGCCCATATCGACCATACCGGGCGCGTTCCAAAATTAGTAAAAGACGGTTTCAAAGGCGATATATTCTGCACACATGCTACGCGCAGCCTATGCAGCATCATGCTCATAGACAGTGCCAAAATACAAGAACGCGATGCCCAATACCACAACAAAAAGAAATTTTCAAAAAGAAAAAAGAAACCCTTATATAACACACACGATGTCAAAAAAACCTTAGACCTCACGACGGGTTTGAGCTATGAACGCTCTCACCGTGTATGCGAAGGCGTAAAAATTATGTTCCGTGATGCAGGGCATTTATTGGGTAGTGCAAGTGTCACTTTATCCATAGAAGAGTCTGGCAAAAAACCTGTTACGGTGGGTTTTACCGGAGATATTGGTCGTCCCTTTCGACCGATATTGCGCGACCCGCGCCAAATGCCCGAAGTCGATTACCTCATCTGCGAATCCACCTACGGCAACCGCGAACACAAAGCTCAACCGGACGAATTAGAGGATTTTTTGAATGTTATAAAAAAGATATGTATTGATAATAAAGGAAAACTACTCATTCCCGCCTTTAGTATCGGACGTACCCAAGAAATTGTATATATGCTCGATCGCCTCGAAAACGCCGGGCGATTGCCACGAATTCCTGTCTATGTCGATAGCCCACTTGCCATCAATGCCACATTGGTCTATGGCTCACATCCCGAATGTTTTGACACTGACATCCACGAATACATGTTGATAGATGACGATCCTTTTGGATTTAACAAACTTCAATACGTCCGCGATAGAGGTTTATCGAAGCGACTCAATGACATCAAAACACCTTGTATTGTCATCAGCGCATCAGGTATGATGAATGCCGGACGCATCAAACACCACCTTTTTAACAGCATGGAAAATCCGAAAAACGGTCTGCTCATGGTTGGTTATTGTGCGCCTTACACGCCGGGCGGTCAGATACGAAATGGCGCGAAACAACTTCGTCTTTTCGGCGAAACCCGCAACTTAAATATGGCAGTACACGAGATGTACTCCTTCTCTGCCCATGCCGACCGTGTCGAAATAGCAGGATTTATCAAAAACCAACAAAAACTCAAAAAACTCTTTTTGGTACACGGCACACACGACGTACAAGAAGACTTTAAAAGCTTTCTTGGTAAATATGGTTTTAATAATGTAGAAATTCCAGACTTAGCACAAGAGTTTGAACTTTGATACAGTAAGAAAGAATAATGACATACAAGACTCTAAATTTTAAAAAGCCAAAAGAAAGTAATGATTATGAAGAAGCCTCAAACTACGCAATTGAGGCAGTCGAAGGTATAATTGGGAGTGCGGTCAAGAATGGTAAAAATAAAATTATTATAAACACAAACCTTAGATTAGGTCTGCCAATGGAAAACATCAATAAGATTGCCGGACCTTTTGTAGAAGCGTGGGCGCAAGAGACATTCGAAATCATCAAAGAGGATACCAAAAACCAATGGAAATTGATAAATGTTGAAGCATTAGAGCGACTTCACAGAGCCGATATATTACTTCAATTTAAAAGAAGTAAAAATATAAATCCAGTTGTTACAGCAGAGGTTGATGTCAAAGCAACAGCAGAAGATTTTGAAAAATCAGGCAAGTCACCTAATATAACCTCATTTGCAAGAATCCGCTCTGCTTATGTAGAAGATCCGGATTTTCTTTTTGTAATTCTCTCATTGAAACATAAAGTCTATTCTCAAAAAAACACAAAAACAGGCTTGATGGACGGTATCATGGAAGTTGTAAAATACAACGCTTATGACATCAAATATCTTTCCAATGCCGACATTAACTATAATCCTGCTCTTGGAACGGGACAAATTCAGATTCGTGATATTCATTATGTTACAATTGAGAAGAGAACATCTTGGGCATTCTGCTCTTTATTAGATAAAAAGTATCTTGCATCATCAAAAAGAACTTTCAATGATTGGTTATCACTTGCAAAAAAATATGAATGGATAAAATGACATTAAAAAATGAAATATTACTGGGCAATTCCATTGAATATTTAAAAAATACAAGTAGCAATTCAGTTGATTTGATTATTGCAGATCCTCCTTATAATTTGAATAAAGATTATGGCAACAAATCCGATTCACAAAATTTTGAAGAGTATATAAAATTCACAAAAAACTGGACTAAAGAAGCTACCAGAGTATTAAAGCCCAATGGCACACTTTATGCCTTTATGGGATTTCGATTTATTTCCTATCTCTATCAAATATTAGAGCAAGACAATCGACTCAATTTCATTAACTGGATTTGTTGGCATTATACACAAGGAATAGGGAAAAAGAAGGGTTTTTCACCAAGACACGACGACATCTTAATGTTTTCAAAAGGCAATAATTACACCTTTAATCTGGATGACATCCGCGTCCCTCAAAAATATTACCGCTCTCGAAACAATATGAGAGGAGCAAACCCCGGTGATGTATGGAAATTTTCACACATTCATTACTGTCAAGAAAACAGGCAAAATCATCCAACACAAAAACCGGAAGGATTGATTGAAAGAATGGTGTTGGCATCTTCCAATGAAGGCGATTTGGTCATAGATCCCTTTTCGGGAAGTGGAACAACATTAAGGGTTTGCCAACAATTAAAAAGACATTGCATTGGTGTAGAAATGAATAAAGATTATGTCGAATTAACAAAGAAGAGGCTACAAGCACCTTTCAACGGATTTGATAGTATGGATCCGAAAATGTCAAGAATCCCAAACGATTTAAATGATAGTGAGGTTAGAGAAGAATATTTAAAAAATCACATCAAGTGGTTTCTGAAAAATCACAATGACCAAATAACCAATTTCAACAAAGAAGTTGAAAACAAATACGGCAAAAAAATAAACGATATAAAGTTTAACAAGATTAATACGAAAGTAAAAACCTTATTTGATTAAGGGATGAGGTTATAAATCACATGAAAAAGGTACATCACATCAGCCCGGACGCGCTTACCTTCGCGCATCTGGACACACTTATCAATGAGAATATTCAACTCATTTTATCGGATGAGAGTAAAGCACGTATTAAAAAAAACAGGGCTTATCTCGAACAAATACTTACCAAAAAAGGCACGCCTATTTATGGTGTCAATACCGGTTTTGGGAAGCTCTGCGACGTGCGTATATCGCATCAAGACCTCGAAAAACTACAACACAACCTTGTTGTCTCCCATGCTTGCGGTACAGGCGATGAAGTTCCGTCGGAGATTGTCCGGCTGATGCTGCTACTCAAAATACAAAGCCTCTCTTATGGATACTCTGCAATACGTTTGGAGACAATTGAAGGCTTACTGCATTTATACAATAACGACATTCTCTCGGAAGTATTTGAGCAAGGATCGCTCGGTGCTTCCGGTGATTTGGTGCCACTTGCTCACTTGAGTCTTGCTTTGATAGGCATGGGAAATATATGGTATAAAGGACAAAAAATTCCGATAAAAAATCTACCCAAAGACCTTTCGCCCCCGATACTTCAATTACAATCTAAAGAAGGTTTGGCACTGCTCAACGGCACTCAATTTTCGCTGTCTTACGCGGTATGGTGTCTCATAAAAGGCATGAACCTCATCCGTCTCGCCGACCTCAATGCTGCCATTTCCGTCGATGCTTTTCAGTGTCGAATGAGTCCTTTTGATGAGCGTTTGCATCGCATACGCCCACATGCGGGGCAGTTGGATACGGCAGCCAAGATACGCAGTTGGCTCACAGGCAGCGAGATTGCCAAACTTGACAAACACGCCGTTCAAGACCCTTACGCTTTTCGCTGCACACCGCAAGTACATGGCGCAAGCAAAGATGCGCTGGAGTATATAAAAAAAGCCGTACTCACCGAAGTCAACTCGGTGACAGATAATCCGAATGTATTTGACGAAAGCGATGCGATACTTTCTGGTGGCAATTTTCATGCACAGCCTTTGGCATTGCCTTTGGATATGCTGGCGATTGCACTGGCAGAATTGGGTAGTATATCTGAGCGACGAGTCTTTCAATTAATTTCCGGCGCACGCGAACTGCCTGTTTTTCTATCAAAAAATTCCGGTCTCAATTCCGGTTTTATGATACCTCAATATACGGCGGCATCTATTGTCAGTCAAAACAAACAACTCTGTACACCTGCTTCGGTCGATTCTATTGTCTCCTCCAATGGCCAGGAAGACCATGTCAGTATGGCTGCCAATGCCGCGACAAAAGCGTACCGCGTCGTACAAAATGTAGAACGTCTTTTGGCGATTGAATTTATGACGGCGGTGCAAGCCTTAGAATGTCGTCGTCCGGCGATGTCGTCTCCACAAATTGAAGCAATAGTAGCAGATTATCGCAAAGTCGTTCCGACCTTAAACGATGACCGATATTTGCATCCCGATATTCAAACGACGATTGATTTTGTTAGGACGATTGATTTTGAAGGGTAGATTTGGGCAAAAAAAATTGCCTTACACATTAAAAAATGTAAGGCAATTCTCGTATTAAAACTTCTTCTGTATCTACTGTTTCACATCCGACACAATCCGTGCTTCACGCTCGGCGAGTTCCCATGCGGTCAAGAAAACGAGTCTTGCGATACGCTCCATTTTTTTATAATCCAACTTCTCTGCGGTATCGGTCGTTTGATGATAATCCTTGTGGACACCACTGAAAAAGAAAGCTGCCGGAACGCCTTTTTCCGCAAAATTATAATGGTCTGAACGATAATAAAAACGATTCGGGTCATCCTTTGCATTGAAGGTATAATCCAAATTCATTTTGGTGTATTTATCATTCATTGTTTTGTTGATTTTATCTAATTGAGTGCTGATACGGTCTGCGCCAATGACATACACATAATTCGGATTCAGGTGATTTTTATCCACTCTTCCAATCATATCGACATTGAGATTAGCTACTGTTTTTTCTAATGGGAAGACCGGATTATTGGCATAATATTCAGACCCAAGCAAGCCTTTTTCTTCTCCCGAAACCGTCATCACGAGGATACTGCGACGTGGTTGTGCGCCCGTTTCGCTTGCCTTAGCAAATGCTTCGGCAATTTCGAGTACGGCAGAAGTTCCTGAACCATTATCATCTGCGCCATTGAAAATGTCCTCTTCACGTTGACCCAAATGGTCGTAATGGGCGGTGATGACGATGACTTCATCATTCACTTCGGGGTCAGAGCCACGTATAAAACCAAGTACATTTTCTGAAATGACCTTCTCTCGCTTTTCTTTCTGACGAATCGCTATTTTTGTTTTTAATTTGATGGGAGTTTGCGGTTTGCCCGTACTGCGTATCTTGTCGCGTGCTTTGGTGATTTTACCCATTTTTTTGCCTACAATTGCGCGTGCTATATCCGTAGAAATATAACAGCTATTTGCAAATTTTTCGGCTGGGTCATTCGCCTCAAGCATCAAACTGGGTTCGGTCAATTGATAGGCAAAACGAGCGGTTTGAAGTCGTACATTAGGCTCAATTATCAATAATGTTTTTACACCGTATTTACGCGCTGCTGCGAGTTTAGCGCGCCAGTTGGTCGTCCATTCTGAAGGCTGTTCTGTTCCCGTTAGATAAAAAGTTCCGTCCTCTTTCATAGGTTCTTCGGGATATATAAGTACGATTTTTCCTTTGACATCCGCGCCTTTGTAATCGCTATATTTTGTATCATCAATGCCATATCCAAGAAAGATAACCTCTTTACTTTCCAGTTTTGCGCGACTCTTATTAGAGGAAGGGAAACTGTAAAAATCTTCAAGGTATTTGTAGTTTTTACCATTTACGCGAATGGAAACACCATCCTCTTCCCAACCTTCTACCGTAAGCGGATATTTTTGATAATAGGTTTTATTTTCGCCTACATCTGGCAGACCAAGTTGTTGAAAATGATTGGCAATGTATCGGGCAGCTTTTTGTTGTCCGGGTTTACCGGTTTCTCGACCTTCATAAGCATCAGAGGCAAGCACATTGAGGTGTTTTTGCAAGTCATCTGCCGTAATCGTATGAGCAAATCGACTGGCTTCGTCTATCACCGGAAAAGCGTAATCACCCATTTTGGCAGCCTGTGGTACGATGATGTCTGTGCTCTCTACCTTATCACTTTCTACGACAGATACGCCAAGACCAAGCCCTTTAGGCTTTGATGTCGAACTTGCAGTTCTTTGTGTGACGCGAGAAGTGTTTTTATCTTTAAGAATGAGTACTTCAGAAGCAATAATTTCTTCTTTCGGCGACTCAATCATTCGCTGACCTTTGACTGTTTTTTCTATCGCCGTTTTTTTCACTATTTGAACGGTAATTAAGGTATCGTAGGTAACAGTTTCGGTAATCAAAGTATCCGATTGTGCGAAGGTAATACCAGAGATAAATAATAAGGCAATGGTTAGATTTTTCATAATTTATAGGTTTGAATAGGCTGGTAATTTCAGTAAAATGGCTTTTAAATGCAGATTCAAGTTCATCCGTCTATCGTCTGTCGTTCACCGTTTATCGTCTGTCGTAATCTTACTAACTCGTCGTGCATGTCTTCCTCCTTCAAATTTGGTATTGAGAAAGGCATCGACCATTTCTACGGCTTTTTCTTCGGAAACGAACCGCGCAGGTATAGCAATAACGTTAGCGTCATTGTGCTGACGGGCGAGGGTAGCGAGTTCGGTATCCCAACACAAGGCAGCACGAATTCTAGCGTGTTTGTTGGCGGTGATGGCTACGCCATTTCCACTGCCACATATCACTATTCCGAGTTGGGCTGTACCCGATTCAACATCATTCGCAACGGGATGCACAAAATCAGGATAGTCCACCGAGTCCAATGAATGAGTGCCATGATCCAATACCGCAATTTGCTTGCTTTCCAATAAATCAGTAATCACCTTTTTGTAAGGAAATCCTGCGTGGTCGCACCCTATCGCAATTTTCATATTTTTATTTTATAAACTTTTATATGAATAGGAATAAAATGACAAGAACGTACTGCTTTGCAGTACGTTCTTGTATGATATTACCAAAGGTAATTAAATGTTTTTGAAATGTAAAATGTTATATCATTTCACATCAAGCTCTAATCTCTTAATGGTTCAGAAGATAGCGGAAAATCTTTAAACAAATCCAAGACTTCATCTTTGATGTCTCCGTAGTTAGGGTTTCTGTTTACCATTTCCTGTAATTCGCGCATGATGCCAGCCCATTGCTGAAAGTCATCCCTGAATACCGTTTGGAGTGTTTCTTCATCCAGCGAATCTAAGAACTCCATTTGGTCAGCTGCCTCGCGTGCGAGTATAAGTATATGTGCTTTCCCGTCGGCTTCAGCACCTGCATCTTCATACAGGCGTATCATGTACATCGCATTATAATCATAAGCAAAATTCTTATGAGGAAATACTTCAAAATACTTATTAAGAATATTTTTTGCACGTTCTTTATCGCCTTCGGCAATGAGGGTACGTGCAAGGCGCAACATCGCAAAACGATTGCTGGCTACACTCGGCATATAACTTTCATTGATGTAGGCTTTTTCTTTATCAAAATTCCCCCAACGAAATTTGTTCATGATATTATCATACATTCTGTCGGCATCGACTCGTCCTTGACCTATCGGCATACTACCAAATTCGGCATCACCCTTTGTTTTGATAGGTACGATACGAGAGGCAAGACCTTCCAACTGCAGATAGTCCGACAGTCCCAGTAGTTTTTCAGGACGACAAGTCACTGCATAATATATCGGACGCTCCCAATTATTACTGGAAATAATATCCATCATCGCCAATTCATCTTTTATCAGGCGTTGTTTATTTTTTGGAAAACGTATTGGAATTTCGGTAACAATCTGCCCTGTGTCGGGTTCGGTAACTGTGCCATTGCTCATGACTTTGGCTTTATTTACCGGAATGACAATATTACTCGTCGGAATGTAGCTTGGCGATTCGGGCGGTAATCCTTGTTGATCTTTTGCCACAAATTTCATTACATCTTGAACCATCCATTTTTTATCACTCGCCACTTGTTTCGGATTGAGAAATGTTACATTGCGTTTGTTCCCACGATAGGCTTCGGGAGGCAGACTCATTTTGATAGGTGGAGAGTCGTTGACCTTGCGCCTTAACTGGTCGATGTACCAATCCACTGCCAACAGACTTAGGTTGACAACCCTTACATCAGTACGAATATTCTCCACTTCTTGTGCATACCAAAGTGGATAAGTGTCGTTATCACCATGCGTAAATACAATGGCATTTTTGTCGCAAGATTCTAAGAAATTAGAGGCATAATCACGCGCTCCAGTGTGTTTGGCGCGGGTATGATCGTCCCAATTTTGGAAACCCATAATGAGTGGCGCGGTTAGTACAAGGGCTGCGCCCACAATGGCAGCTATATTGCCCGCCATATATCGCTTGAGCATATCGAATAATGCCATGACCGCCATACCTATCCAGATACAATAAGTAAACATCGACCCTGCGAGTACGTAGTCCCGTTCTCGCGGTTCGTTGGGCGGCTGATTGGAATAGAATATAATGGCAAGACCTGTCATTAAAAACAGCAGCAACACCGCAAAGGCATCCCATTTACGCGTATTGAAATGATAAAACAAGCCCAATAATCCGAATATAAAAGGCAGGAAAAAATAGGTGTTTCTTGATTGATCATTTTTCATCGTATCAGGAATGTTGCTTTGGTCATACAAGCGGTTGCTATCGACAAGTGATATACCACTCAGCCAGTTGCCCGTTTTCGGGTCCCAATTATAATATCCTTGTTGTCCATTTTGTCGTCCGACAAAATTCCACATAAAATACCGCCCATACATCCAACCTATCTGATAGCGCAATAAGAAACTGATATTGTTGACAAAGTTTGGTTTTTTATTGGAGTCGGGTCTGTCACTCATCCAACGGCGATGTTCTGCTTTTCTGTCATAATGCCCGATGCGCGGGAAGAGCATCATATCACTGGGGTGGTACTCATATTCGAGTTTTTTGTCAATGACATCATATTCGTCACCCGCTCTACCTATTTTATCTGCCGGAGGTTTTTTCGTACCTATCGGATCGGCTGCAAAGTGTGGTCCGTAAAGTAAAGGACGATCCCCATATTGTTCCCGATTTAAATAGGACATTAGAGAATAGGCATTAGAAGGATTGTTCATGTTGATGGGCGTATTGGCATTCGCACGAATGAGAATAAGCGCGTAAGTCGAAAATCCAAGCATTAGCATCGAGAACCCAACGAGTATTTTTTGTAATTTACTGTTGTCAATTTTTTGTTTTATCAAAAAGAAAGCGGCTATACCAAGCGCAGCAAATAATAAGGCTCCGCCCGTATCAAATGCAGGGGCAGCCAAAAGACACATCAGTCCGACGGGAATACCGAGCCTCGTTTGTCCTCTTTTGGACATCAGCCATAAGCCGAGTCCCAATAAAGCAAGTGTGAGCAAGGAGAAAAATAATAGACCGCTATTGAAGGGCATCCCAAGTACATTGACAAAGAAATAATCAAAATTGCTACCGATTGACATGGTGCTGCTCATCACGATTTTTTGAATAATCAAAGCAAAAATGAAAACACCTGTAACCATTGCTATTCCCATCCCTTTGAAAGTCGGTACTTCCGTTTTTTTGTAGTAATATAAAAGTGCTAAGGCAGGTAAGGTCAATAAACTCAATAGGTGAACACCAAGGGATAGTCCGACTATAAATATAGCAAAGACCAACCAACGGTCAGCTTCGCGGGTATCTGGTTGATGATACCATTTGACGACTGCCCAGACGACTAAGGCTGTAAAGAAACTCGCCATCGCATAGACTTCGCCTTCTACGGCAGAGAACCAAACGGAGGTTGCAAAGGTGGTTGCCAAGCCTGCTACGGCTCCGCTTCCGAGGATAGCAGTCATTTCACCTGTCGTCATCTCGTCAGAACGCCCGACTATCGTAAGTTTGGAAAAAATCATGGTAATCCAACAAACGAACATGGCTACAAATGCCGTACAAATACCAGACATGACATTGACTGAATAAGCAATCATAGCTGGATCGTCAGAGAATATTTGAGCGACAGTCGTAAACATGTGTCCGACCATCATAAAAAACGGTGCGCCAGGTGGGTGTACAACTTCGAGTTTGTAGGCTCCGGTGATAAACTCTCCACAATCCCAAAGGCTACCCGTAGGTTCGGCAGTAAGTATGTAAACGATGGCTGCAATGGCAAAAACTACCCAACCAACGATGGTGCTTAGTCTGTTGAAATTCATATTTTTTGATTGTTGGATTGGTTGGATTGTCTATTGTTTACGTTAGACTGCCCTCACCAATCGAAAGATGCTATTTTGCTTTCTGAAAGACGCGCAAAAATACTAAAATGTAAGCACATTAAAGACTAGTGCTTCAATTCATAAGTACTTGACAACTATATCTGCTTCTTTTTCCGTTATTCTGCGTTGTTCATCAGTCAAAGTATCAACAATTATCCTTCTTCACGCCTTGACTAACGAAAAAATAAGCTACCTATTAATTGTCAATTACTTATGAATTGAAGCACTGGTCAGATACATAACGGGCTATTCAAGGCTCTAATTGTGAAGAAAATTGCTAAATTTTGGAGAAAAAATGTTTTCAGGACTTTCATTGTAATGTTTTTTGTCGTAAATTTGCGCCTCAATCATGATTGCCCCATGGTGTAATGGTAGCACTCCGGTTTTTGGTACCGTCAGTCTTGGTTCGAATCCAGGTGGGGTAACACAAAATCCCGTAAGTCTTTTGATTTGCGGGATTTTTTTATTTTACACCTCAATATAAAAGCCCACCAATCAACTTTGATTGGTGGGCTTTTATATTTTTCAATAATCAAAATCCTCATTAGAAGAAGAATCTCGGGTTTAGCATTTTCTTGTTTCTGCTTCTGAAGCAGTATTCTGCCATGATTTCAAAAGTACCTTGATTATAGTCTTGTAGTTCGGTGAGGCTGTAGTCATAGCCCATTCCGATGCGGAATTGTTCGGCAGCTTGGAAGAATAACAGACCAT
>Ga0209187_1000436_pt1 | contig 74207 bp, 45 predicted proteins | sample BantaG_FD_187430 | JGI IMG/M metagenome (GOLD analysis project Ga0209187, IMG submission 187430) | Marine algal microbial communities from Bantry Bay, Ireland - BantryBay_4 metaG (SPAdes) (version 2) | ecosystem: Host-associated > Algae > Red algae > Unclassified | place: Bantry Bay, Ireland...
GATTTCTATAGCAAAAAGAGTCCTCCAGGAAATAAAACATTTGTAGATGGATTAGAGAAGTTTGAGTTCCTATTAATGGGTTATTCCTTACATAATTAGACTCTAACTTGTGTGCAAAGGAAAGAGCCTTAGCTATGATGAGTATTTTTAACGCAGAAATTGACTAATTCTATTATAATATAACCGGCATTCTAATATTTAAATGGTATTACTTGGGCATCAGGCTGTTCTTATTTCTTCTACATTTCTCGCTGCAGTACTTCACATCATCCCATACTTTAGCCCACTTCTTTCTCCAGTCAAATGCACGCTTACAGACGATACAGATCTTAGCTGGGAGATGTTGTTTTTTCACGCTTGTTTATTTATAAATTATACTACACTTAAATATGTGGATCTCTTTCATGTTTAGAAAGTGCTTCCTGTATATCTTCAGATCTCGCATATGGATAAGATTCTACGTATTGCAGATTATAATAACTATTGAGGCCAGAAACGCCTGCGGTGCTACTTTTTTGTAGATCTATGTAATACTCTTGACTGATACAATCTTCCTCTATAAGTATATGTGTGATCTCTCCTATAATCAGTACAGTGCCATTAAGTTCTATAGGAATCGATTCTCTGTACTCTAATCCAAATTTGATTGTACTTTCTTTGACAAAAGGAGCACCAAAATCTTTAACATAAGAGGGTAGGAACCCACAAGCATCGAACTCTGAAGTTCCTTTTTCTAACTTGGCAGAGGTATAATGAGCATTTTTGGCATGAGAAATCGGAACATGATTGATGGTATAGTGGCGATTTTTCATAATGTTTTCTATTGTGTGCCGCTCTACCTCCCCAGATGGTCTGGAGACCATACCTATCAGTGGCGGCTTACTTCCCATATGTACCACCGAGCTAAATATGGCAAGATTAGTCGAACCATCGCTGTCTTGTGTCCCGATTAGGTTAGCAGGCTTAATACCTGTGATAGAGTTAATCAGATTAATTCTGTGGATTTTGTCTAATGCCTCTATTTCTTTCTTAGAGATATATCTTTCTGCCATGATGTGCTTATTGGATGCAAATTGTACAAAAGAATTGATTAAACTCTATAATGCTGCAATATGTTTACGGTCAGTTACCCTAATAATTTGCTTTGAGATGATGTTTTAAGTTTTTGAACATTAAACAATTATGTCCATTATCTAAATGGCATCTTTGCATGACATTGACAAAGAAGATATAATTATATGAAAGACTTAAAGTCACTGATAGATTTATTATCCTTAGAAAAACTGGATACCTGCTTATTCAGAGGGCAGAACTTTATGACGCCGTGGAAGCGAGTGTTTGGCGGTCAGGTACTGGGACAAGCACTAAGTGCTGCCTATCAGACGGTACCAGAAGAGAGGATAGCACATTCTTTGCATGGATACTTTATCTTAGGTGGTAATGTGGATTTGCCTATTATCTATTCCGTGGATGTACTTAGAGATGGTGGCAGTTTTACTACCAGGAGAGTATCTGCTTCGCAGAACGGTAAGGTAATATTCATAATGGCAGCTTCTTTTCAGAAGATGCAATCTGGAGTAGATCATCAGAATGTGATGCCTAATTCTTTAGATCCAGAGACTTTATTAACGGATATGCAGCAGGCTGAAGCTATTAAAGATACCATGCCAGATGTATATCATAAGATAAAGAATAGGGTTCAGTATGCTTATGAATTTAGACCTGAGAATCTATTAGATTTTAATAGTTCTAATGCGGGACATGTCATTCGTAATGTTTGGATGAAGGTCACTGAAGATATAGATATGACACTCCCCATGCAACACCAATTATTAGCCTATGCTTCGGATTATGACCTCTTACTCACTGCAGTGTATCCTCATAGTCATGAGTTGGATTTGCGAAAATTATTCATTGCAAGTCTGGATCATGCGATGTGGTTCCATAGAGGTTTTGATATAAGAGAATGGTTATTATACAGTATAGATAGTCCTTCTGCTTCTAATTCGAGAGGAATGGGCTACGGTAGGATATTCACGCGAGACGGTAAGCTTGTATCTACTGTCATGCAAGAGGGTTTGATTAGACAGTTGAACTAATGATTTGATACCATTCTAAACATTAGAAGTTCGTATATCTGTTTAAATTAGCTAATCTCAGCGCTAAAAAATACATAGCTCCATTGTAGGAAGGCATTCTCTCCATAACTATAGTTATAGTTAGCCCACCCACAATTATGTTTCACTGTTTTCGAGCAGTATCATAATTGATTCGTCATCAATCATACCTTATGCTCATGCCTTGATCTTAACTTATTTAATTCAGAATATCTATACGATGTTTTCAAATGTAAATGGGATAAGTGGCATTTAGAAAAATTCAAATTACTATTCTATCGAAACGTTGGGTCATCTTTGATCTTAATAGCTGATCATTGATGGTAATATATATATTTAAGATCTTTGATAATTGATTACTTAAGCTATCGGGGATTTCGTCGGACTTTTGCACATCTTTGATATATTCCATCTGATCTTTTTCAAGTGTATAGAACATATCTACCAGTTTAGACCTATCTCTGATTTCCCCAGAGTTATGCATATCATATGTAGTAATTTGATTTTGATCGGGAGGCGATGGCACTCTCTCAGTTCCATCTATATCGCCAGGGATTAATTCCATGATATTTAACTTTGCATCTTTTAAGCTATCTATTAATTCATAGACATCATCCTCTGGTTTGTGTGCAGATAGCATGTCGTCAAGAAATTCGATATCGCTCTGAATGATATTTCTTAATTTAGGAAATATTATTCCTTCTGTGATATTTATCGATCTCATTTTACTTCTTTAATGATTAAAATATTGCTTTGTTTTTTGATAAGTATATAACTATATCTATGAATGGCTTCCGTTTTGAGAAAATTGTTTTTCAGTCTCTATCATTTTGGATAGCGGAACACCTCCTCTAATTCCGAAGTCCAAAGTCCTTATAGGGTATGGTATCATAATGTCATGATCGTCGAATGACTTCTTTATGGCAATGATGGCCTTAGATCTATATTTAAGATATTGACCTTGATTGGTTTCATTGATCCAGAATCTGACCAAAAAGTTAATCGAGCTATCTCCGAATTCTGTGTACATAAAATCTATGCCTTTATCCTTCTGTATTCCTTCTATATTCTTGACAGCCTCAGTAACGAGCTTCTCTACTGAATCTATATTGTCTCCGTAACTGATGCCACATGTGAGATCCACTCTTCTCTCACCAGAAGCAGAAAAGTTTTTTAATGGATTCTGTATTACGTCTTTGTTAGGTATGATGACTCTCTGACCAGTAGGCAGCTTAAGTCTTGTTGCTCTGAGGTCTATATCTACAATGGTCCCGAAGTAATCATTGGTTTCTACAAGATCGCCTATCTTATACAGCTTTCTTACTGACATGAAGACGCCTGAGAATAGGTTATTCATAGGATCTTGTAAAGCGAGACCGACAGCCAGACCAAGTACACCTGCAGTTGCTAGAATCTTATTAATTGTATCACCAAGATTAAGAATAGAAAGAATGAGGAAAAGTACAATGATACCGAAAATGACTGTCGTCAGATTAGCAACGAGATTAAGTACTGTTTGATTTTTAGTGATTCGGGTAGCTGCTTTTACAGCTAACTTTCTCACATATTTAGAAAAGAAATACGCCAACGAACCCACAAAGAGTGCAATGAGCATATTGGGTAGAATTAGAATTATAGCATTGAACCATTCTGATAGCTTGTCAGTCAGGTTACCGTAGCTTGACGATAGTTGATTAGAAAAGTCCTCTTGATCCATTAGTGGTACATTTCCTAAGATACTACGGAGAGAGTGCTATTGTTCGATGTAGGCATCGTTGGAGATTAGTTCTATATATTATAGAATTATGATATGCGTTATATATTGATAATCAACATTTGATGCTAAATCTTTAATCCTCTAAAATGGATATCCAATGCCCAAGTTGTACCTTAGGTTGTCACTTCGCCATGACCCTTTGTGTAGTGCAATGTCAGAGAGTTGCCAGTCAAATCCATTAAGCGTAGGTGCTCGGAGTGGAAATGCAATATCCAATCTAATCAGAAAGAAACCAAAGTCTAATCTAAAACCTAATCCAGTGCCTACTCCTAATTGTGTGTAGAAATCCTTAAAGCTAAAATTGCCTTCTGGTCTTTCTTTACTGTTAAGAAGCCATATGTTTCCTGCATCTACAAATAAGGCCCCTTTTAAATAGTTGAATATAGGAAATCGATATTCTACATTCATTTCTAATTTTACATCACCTGTCTGATCGACTAATTGCGAACTTATGGGAGTGTTAATTCCTGTGGGAGGGAAATAGAGTCCTGGGCCTAATCCTCTCAGTCGGAATGCTCGTATGCTATTAGATCCACCTATTAAGTATTGCTTAATGTATGGTAGCTCTTCGCTGTTGCCATAAGCGGCTCCGATGCCTATTATTGTACGTGTGGCTATGCTTCCTTTGCGTAATGGAAAGTATCGCCTGTAGTCAAGCGTTAATTTTCCGAATTGTGCAAATCTCAGCCCTGCTATATCTTTAGGATTAGCTTTATCAGCGCCACTTATGATGCTTAGAATATTGCCACTTGTCTCTACTTCTGCTCTGAAGAAATGGTATCGCTTGTCTGCAAAATTATCTTGATCTGAAAAGGTAAAATAATACTGCAATCCACTAATCAAAATATCATCAAATGATCTGGATAGCCTTATATCATCGTCAAGTAAATTTTGGAATTCAGGAGTCTTATCTGTCACTCTGACTTGATTAAGATTGATAGGGTATAGCTCATGTAGATTAGTGGACGATTCTCTCCACTTATAACCATACTTAGATGAGAGACTCTGTAATGTATAGAACTGTACTCTTCTTTGGTAGGTGTAGTTTAATTTGATCACCGTACGAGGAACATAATTTTTTCCTTCTTTGATAGTGAAGAATGGGACGATGAATCTGGGAATTGCAAGTTCTGCACTTGCATTGACATCAGAAGAATTAATAAGACTCAGACCATCACCAAATTGTGTCTCTAATTGCCCACCTAACGAAATATCTAATCTCTCAGCATGGTGAAAAAGGTTCTTGTGCTCATAATTAATCGATGCTCCCGTACCTAAAAAATTACCCGATCGATTATTAATTTCTACTTCACCAGATATGCCTTGCATCTTGTCAGGCGTGAGATATATATTCTGCACTATATGAGCCTTATCACCAGAGGGGCTGGGTTGATTCACTACATTAATGAATCGAAACAGTCCGAGATCGAGAAGTCTATTAATGGATTTCTTCTCTAAGCTCCGATTATAATACCAGTTTGGATCTTCTATAATTAATCGATCTAATAATGTGTGACTCAGGTACTGTTGCACCTCATATACGGTAAGATTATCGCTGACCTGAGTCGATATGAGGTTTTCAGTGGAGGGTCTGTTGATGGTGTAGTTTGTATATACCTTAATGCTATCTAAGAGATATCTCGTGTGATAAGTAGAGTCAGTAGGTTGTAACACTTCCGTGTAGATATCTACCATGTTATTAGTTTTAGCAGAATCGACATAGAAGTATATGTTATTTACACCGAAGTCCGCAAAGCCTAAGTCTCCTGCCATTGTACTTAATCGCAATCTCTCAAATTCTAATCGATCACGATCATAATAATTACCTTCTTTTAAGATAGCTCTCTTCAGTTGCTCATCTAACTCTAAAGCTATATATGTTGTGTCTATTGGAAATATTAATGAGTCGATTTTATAACGCTCTCCTAAAGTGATGTCACAAGTTATATTGATTTTTCGATCTTGGGTGAAAGTATCACAATTGATATTATGAGAAAAGAATCCCTTACCATTGAGATAGAAGCCTAACTTGGCCTCTGTCTTGTCTATCATTTCATTTTTGTAAATGACTGGTTTTTCTCCTAATTTATTTCTTACCCAATTCTTAAACCCCTTCTTCTCTGCATTGTTAAATATATTATGAAGTCCTATATATACATTTCCTATTCCTGTTCGAGTCGGAGTGGGAGGTATGAGGTCTATGTTATATTGGAATCGCTCGATACTCTTAGCTTGCTGCTTGTCTAGCAATTCTATTTCTGTGCCCATGTAGACAAAATCGTCGTCCTCTAAGTTCTTAGTCAGACTGCAACTGGTCATTAAGCCTATGGTAATGAGACTGATGATAATGGCGATATGAAATTTACTATCCAGTTTAGTTTTTTAATTTGGAGTCAAATGATTTTTTGAAGAATAAACTGATACCATTTCGATTCGTATTCTCATTAAGGAGTCTGTCGTAATCGCTCTTACTGAATACTCTGACACGATATTTTCCATTCTCTGTTAGTTTATATTCTACTACGAAATCACCTAAGAATCCGGAGTAGGCCCCTGCTTCATTGCCTTCCGCTAAGTTGACATTCCCAGTAGCAGATATGGATAGTCTATCATTAAATAATTGCTTACTGACCTGTAGACCTATCTCAGTGACATTGCCTCCAGCACCATCATTGACGTAGTCAGAGTCGTAAGAGTTCACATTGATATTGACATCTACACCTTGTATGACTTTCCCTGCAAGATTATTTAGCTGATTAGATATGAGATTAGATATACTGCTCAGAGCTATATTGCCGCCTATAGATCCGATCCCTGAAGAATTGCTGGTGGACAACACAAAACTATTAAAAAGTAAGAGTCCAAAAACTTGACTATTCATCTCGTTAGGGTCACTACGTAGATCATTTAATTTACGATCTATTTCGTTAACCAGTGATGATGACTGTAGATCTGGTACTTTTATATCCAGAGATATTTCTGGTTGGTCTAACGTTCCAGCAATCGACAGATATACATTAACGTTAGTCCTTCTTTTTGCCGCATTGGCTTGACCTTGATTTTCGTTTTCAGGAAGGATGTCCTTTACAAGTTCATAGGTAGTGGTGTATGCGCTATATACGGCTTCTATATCGAGTACAGCATCGAGAGGATTACCACTAAACTTAACTGTTCCACCCTGCTCTATGAGAAATTCTTTGCTGACAAAATTTCCATAAGAAAAATCATATGATCCTTCACTCACAGTGTAAATGCCAAAAATTTCTTGCTCACCGACGGGATTTAGTTTGATCCTTAAGTTACCTGCTCCTTTTCCTACGATTTTATCTCCAGATATAGGGTCTACAACAAAGGTGAGCTCAGCATCATCTGTGGCATCTAACAATAAATTGACATTAAATGGATATTGCTGCGCTAACTTTAGCAAATACTCGTTAGTCAAGTCCAGGTACTCTTCTGGTTTTCCATAAGTAATAAAGTCTTCCTCTATCAGAAACTGATCTACAGAGAATGGAGAAATGGTAATCGCAGAATTTTCTAATGTTCTTGCAACGACGTCTACATCTAAAAGGTCAGGTGGTCCATAAATCGTTCCTACAGCATCTAAGATAAGGTGTCCATGGAATACAGGGTTATCAGAGTCTGTAGTATTAAGAAACATAAACTTGCTCGTCTCTACTACAATATCTACGATAATATTATCTAACTGATTATGATAGATGTTACCAGTCAGAGTCGCGTAATTATCTTGCTCGTCGAAAATGTCCAGTATGCCTATGTCGATGGAGTTATTATCAAACATTATCGTATGCTCATCGATACCATAGCGACTCTTGTTAGCTACCATAGTGGTAATGACCTTGTCTAATGTTAGAGAACCTTCCACTGTAGGCTTCTGTATATTGCCAGATAATGCTGCCTTACCTGAGATTAGTCCCTCACTATCACTGATGATATCAGATAGGAATGGATCTAATAATCGCATCTCAAATGAATTAAGATCAAGCTTAAAGTCGGCCTCCGTACTTTCGGTATTATACTTACCATTTCCTACAACATCATTAGATGGACCTATGAGGCTTAGTTCTGAGTATATAGTATTGGTTATAGGGTCTGCGTCAGCATTGATACTCAGGATGCCTACTGAGGTCGAGTCATATACTATATCGTCTACCTTAAGATTGATGATATAATAAATATCACTCTGCATATCCTTGATCTCTACTGTTCCATCTATATTGCCCCTAAGATCCGATGGCTCACCTGTCAGAAGGGTGGTGAACTGGCTGATGTTGAAATTTTTGAAATCTATATTAAGATTATTTCCATCTGCGGATTCGCTTTGTACTCTGAGATACTCGTTATTATCTGTTAGTTCAAAATTATCGACGACTAGCTTTCCGTCATAGAATCTTATAGAGTTTTTATCCTGGACGATCCAATCCTTACTATTTAGGATAAGGCTATCTTCCAGAGTTATCTCCATCGTATCCTGATCCAATTGTAATAATGTCGAGAATTTAATTTTAGGTAATTCATCATTTTCCTTTGCTGTAAATGTACTTTTTAATTGTCCCTGAAAGAGAGTATTATCTGCGGTCAATATCGCAAGTTCTATACCTTTATATACATTGTTATTCCCTGCCATATTTAAATCCAAAACATTATCAGTCGTCTGTGCCTTAATATCTACTCTCTCAGAAAATATGTCTGCATAGAAAAGACTATCCATCGAAAAAGTGCCATTAATTTCTGAATTGACGTAATCTATATCCACATTTGCTAAGATAGATTTAGCTTGTACTAAGTTCTCAGCCATAATAATATCTAATGGCTTTAAAGTATTCACCTTAGCTTTGAGATTCATAGACCGGCTAGTCAAAGATGGAGTTACCAATGTGTCCTCAGCCATATATACACTCATCAGTTGGGCTATAGCCTGAGGAATTTCTTGCACGCTATAATCGCCTTCTACTGACAACTCTAATGCTTTACTATCTATGCTCACGAATGTACTGTCAGTAGTTCTTCTGGCAATGATCTGAATGGAATCTTCTGAGTAACTATCATTGGGGTTAGATAATCTTAATTTGCTTATTTCTATACTACCGTCCTGACCTGGCTTAAGTGGAAGGTAGAATTTGGAGGTCACAGTGCCACTTACGCTGATATCTTTCTCTATTAATCCAAGTGGCATTAGGTTAAGTGAATCAATAGTTGTCACAAAATCAAGTACTGTATAGTCTTCAGATATGTCTATTACTCCACTATAGTCGAGCTTCATATTCTTATCATTGAGAGATAAGGCTCCGTCTATGCTTTTATCTTTTATCACAGCATTAATAGAAATCTTGTCGTATTGGTAGCCCTGAAATGAGAAGTCTGTAATGTCACCTTTTATATTAGAGTTTAGGTTTTCTGCATCGATTCCTTTGCCCTTTATATCTGTTGTAATAGTGATCTTGTCTAAGTTTGTATTTTTGAGAAAAGTCCCTAACGAGAACTGCTCCAGAGTAAGTGTTCCGTCATAAGCAATACTATCTATTCCTTCAGCAATTCCTAATTTTATATCTGCTGCTAAGCCACCTAAGTCAGATTGCATTTTCCCATCTAATTTGATTGTGTTCCGATCACCTATTATGATTCCGTCAAAATTCAGTATACCTAAGCTATCTATTGCTAATTTATCATTAGGAGGTATTGGGAGTTGACTGATATCAGTACGTACATTAGATAACTTAAGATCGTAGGACAGCTGATCAGAGTTGCTAACATTATTGATAGCCCCAGAGGCATTAGCTGAGAATGCATCATCTATGACTAATGTGAAATTATTGACTATTAATTTTTCTTTATTGCCCTCTATTTGACCTTCCGCTGTAAGGTTTTTATATTGGGATAAACTGTCAGGTATAGTGATCGAGTTAAGTATTCTATCTGCTGATTGCAGATCTACATACAATGAATTCAGATCAGCCTTCAGGTATTGTGGATTGTCAAATTGACCATTCGCAGCTGTTATATTAGCATTGCCTTGTACAGTAATGGCATCTCCGTAACTGAGGTCAAGTCCATTTGCCGAGAGGAGATTTGGATTATAAATTAATGCGTCAGCCGAGAGTTTAAGATTTGCACTTTTTTCGAGATTGATAGTCTTGGGTATATATTTACTAAAGTTTTGTAACGTGCTATGATGCACCTGTATGAGTGGTTTTTTAGTGACATAAGAATTTCTATTTAAATCAAAAATGCCTTCTTCGAGTGTCACTTTATCTTTATTGGTTTTGATATCGAGACCTGTGCTATATATAATATCATTATCTATTTTCACATTTGCTTTGGTGCTTTGTAATTCTATTTGATTATTAAACTTGGCTTGGAGTTGTTTTATAGATATTGATGCCGTGTTTTCATAATACTTAAGATCGTCTAATTGGAGATTTATGTTTTTAGCTGTGATGTCATTAGGGCTATTTCTGATGACCAATTCTGCATCACTAAGATTTGTACGATTGCTCATGATAGCCCAGTCCATGTATGGCAACTTAAATTCTGATGCTCCGCTATCCTGTGACGATGACGCATAGTCTACTGTGAGCTTGTCTATCAGAAGTTCCTCGGTAGAAATTGCCTTCTTGACTATGTCTAATTTATTAATATCTAACTGAAGCTTATATTGCTTGACATACAGTTTTTGTGATGATGTAATATAGTCGATCTCACTTTGCAGTAGAATTATTTTATTGAGGTCGAATGACCAGCTACTGGTAGAGTCTCGTGTCACTTCTTGAGAAGGTAAGGTATCTGATTCTGGAATTAGAAACTGATAGTTCATAATGCCTTCTGAGTCCTCATATATTTTGAGTCTGGCATTCGCTAACACTATCTCATCTAAGGTGACTTGCTTATCAAATAATGAAAATATACCTATGTCTAATAGCAACTTATCTGCAGAAAACAATGTGTCATTATTCTGATCTAAAAAAAGTAAATCATCAGCTTCTACACTGTCAAAAAAATTGACTCTAAGATCACCGATGCTCCACTTAGCCTCATACTTTTCGGATAGAGCCGTTAGAATCTTTTTCTTGGCAAAGTTCTGTACTACAGGTAGTTGTATGAGAAGGTAGGATAACACTGTGAGAATCAATAATAACAAAAGGATATAGGTGATCCATTTTATATATTTATTTTTGATAGCCATTGGTGCTCGATCTGTCTCTTTAATTTACTTCGGTAATGAGAAAAATGATCCTTAAATATCTAAGGTGTACCTAAGTTATCTATGCGAAGTCACTTAAGTGCAACATGCACCAAATATAACTTAATCAAGTCATTTCCTTGGTTTGTAGATCATTCGTTTTAACAGAATTTTCGTTCATCTCTTTCTCTTTTACAAATGATGCATGTTCCATAGACTCGATCATGTCTTCGTGCTGTAGAGTATACTCATATGATAGCTTAGAACCAAACAGGATTATAACGGAAGAATAGTATGCCCATGATAAGAAAACCACCAGCGAACCACTGGCTCCATATGCGCTTCCGACATCAGTCGTACTTATGTACAGACCTATAAGGATCTTACCGATCTGAAACAGTAATGCCGTTGTGAGTGCAGGTTTCCAGATATAGCGCCACTTAGTCTTAGCGTCTGGAAGAATCTTGTAAATTAAAGCAAATACGGAAGCATTAATAACTAATGAAAGCATGACCTCGATAGACACTACAAAAACGGATAGGCTACCGCTAAAGGTAGTCATGATCCAATCATTAAGCAAAGCTATAATCGAGTCCATGATAAGTGAGACAATTAGTATAAATCCTACACTGATAAGCATAGCTAAAGATAGAAATCTGTCTATTATGAGTCTTATAATTGCACCATTGGCCGCGGGCTTTACATTCCAAATTCTATTAATCCCATTTTGTAACGACATGAATACTGTCGTTGCACTGAATGCTAATACACTCCATCCTATAATCTGAGCTGCGAAACTTTCAGTACTCACCATAGTGTTGTCAAGTATGGTCTCCATTTGATCTATATTATTAGGACCTAAGTAGCCACTAAGGCGTGAGAGTAGAGATTCTTTGACATTCTCTTTTTGGTAAGCTGTACTGAGAATGTTAAGTGATATTAGGAGTATGCCAGGAAGAGACGCCAAGGTATAGAATGCCAGTGAGGCCGCATACGTCATAGGGTCATCCTTAAGAAATGTCTTAATGGTTCGTATTAAACTTTTGAAAAACATTGGCAAGTCGTATGATTAATTATCTATTATAAATTGTAATTGCGTATTTACTTCATTAGTGTAATATAGCTTTTTTAAAATTGATCGTATTAGTCCATAGGATCTCTATTCGGTTACATTCTCAAATTTATTATCATCAGGTTTGGCAACGTGCAGACGATAGTATATCTACTTTGTTACATACGAAAGGTACTATTCTAAGTATTTGATTGACATGAATAAAATAAAGAGTCAGCTAATTACTGACTCTTTATTTTTTACTTTTTCGAATACTGTAAGCTTTGATTATGCTTTCTTAAGTACTTTACTAATTAATGAGATTACGAAAAGTACGATGAAAATGTAGAAAACGATCTGAGCAATTCCTGAGGCTGCTCCTGCAACACCTCCAAAACCTAAGATTCCAGCAACCAAAGCGATAACTAAAAGTGTGATTATTAAACGTAGCATGATAAATGTTTTTTGCGTGATCGTCATCTTACGATTTAAAATTTAAGCGACGATCGGGGTTAAAAGATTATTTACGTTTATCATACTATTAGCTTAATGATTTAGTTCGATTCTAATCGCGATTCTGATGGAAACTTTATTGACTTCGTGACGAAAAAAAGAGATGCCCCCAATTAGAGACATCTCTGTTGTCATATTTTTTATTTAAGGTAAGTTGTTGTACTACTTAATCTTCGAAACGCATGTGGTAGCTTCTGGCATAGCCATCAGACGTTGTTTGGAGATTTTCTTTCCCGTACGATCACAAATGCCATATGTGCCATTATCGATTTTTTTGAGTGCATTGTCATAATCTTTTAGTTTAGCACGGGTTCTTCTTCGCATATTCTTAAGCATTTCTCTGTTCCTTATTTTGGAAGCGTCACTGTCATAGGTCATATCAGAATTCTTGATAAATTCCTTTTGGTCTTTGACCAGATTATTTAAAGTTTTTAGTTCTTTTTTAGTTGATTTTCTTTCAAGCTTTAGTAGTTTGGTGAAATATTTCACCTCACTCTTTTTTAGATTCGACTTTTTCATAACTATTTCTTATTCAGTTTTTTTACTTTCTTTTTTACAGAGTTAAGTTCTTTGTTATCCTGTTGTAGTTCCTTTTCGGTGGTTTTCATGTCTTTCTTGTTTTTAATAAGTTTCTTGTTCAGTTCGACATTTTTATCTTGTAGTTCAATTATTTTCTTCTTGTTCTCTTCTATCTTATTTTGAATGTCCTCGCGAGTTTCAGCAAGATCATCTATCTCCTCTTCAGTGTCTTCTACTTGTTCCATGTAATACTCGGGGAGGTACTCTGCTACGAAGTCATAGACAATGCCTCTGAGTGCTTTGTGCTCTGCAGGATATTCATCCGATGTCAGGTAGGTGTCATCTAAGAATTTAGCAAAGACATTTAATTTAGTAGAACCTTTCCTTGTTTCATCTACTTTGACCAGAAGAGTGATTTTTTTCTTTGGGGAAATTTCGGAGATAAGAACATCTTGAGCTTTCATAATATCCTTGTCGAAAAATAGAAGTTTCTTTCCATCTAAGTCGACATCATAATTGTCGTCCATCCAGTCCTCGAATTTGTCCTTTATCGTAGATACTCCAGGTTCCAAAATAACGTCAATCGTTTCGATATTCCTGTCTTCGAAGGAAATATTTCCGTTGCCGTACTTAAGAGTTTGGGCGGAAATAAGAGTGGTCATTGCTGATAATATTAATATTAAAGTATATTTCATTATTTAGTTATTTATTGCTCTTACCCGGATTAACCTGGATTGTTCGTTATCAGGTTGCTGTATGTGGAAAATGTTTTCAGGAGTAGGATTATGAAAAATTATTACATTTAGAGTATAAATTAAGATTTCAAATAGCTGATCAAATGGTGAATCAAATTAAGAATTGGATATATAAAATCTATACGGACATTACGACAAGTATCGCATTCTTTCCGTCTTTGATGTCGCTCAGTTTTATGATGATTGCATTCATCATGCTTAATGTGGAAGATGCGGAGATGACGTCCTTCTTAGTTGAGAATTTCTCCTATCTGGTCATTAATGATGCTGATACAGCTAGAGCGATTCAGTCCACGATTATCGGTAGTGTCATATCGCTTACAGTATTTAGTTTCTCCATGGTTATGGTATTATTGAATCAGGCCAGTTCTAATTTTTCTCCGAGACTGCTTCCTGGCTTGATATCCGATAAGAAGAATCAGATAGTTCTGGGTGTTTATTTGGGAACAATTATTTATAATATAATCGTACTGATTAGCATAATACCATCGGGTGACAAGTACACACTCAATGGATTCTCGATTCTGCTTGGGATAATATTTGGTATTTTGTCGTTAGGTCTGTTTGTGTTTTTTATACATTCCATAAGCACAGGAATACAGATAAATAATATTCTGGAAAGTATATTTCAGACGACCAAGTCGAGACTGCTTAAGAATATTGAGGAAGATGACAAGGATATAGACTCTCTTGTCGAGGATGATAGCAAATGGCAATACATCTATAGTCAAAGAGTAGGTTATATGGAAAGGGCTAATGTAGACATGCTTCTTAAGACGTCGGAATCCGCAGGTGTAAATATAAAGGTATTGTCTAATAAGGGAGAATACATACTTAACAATATGCCTATAATCGGATACGATGGAAAATTATCTGAGGAGGAGCAAGGAGATATATTGGGAGCGATTGTATTATCCAATAACCATAACCTTGATAACAATTATACCATTGGAATTAAGCAAATTACAGAAGTGGGAGTCAAAGCAATGTCTCCCGGAATCAATGATCCAGGTACTGCCTTAATGACCATAGATTATTTGTCAGAATTATTGGCATTACGGATGCAGCTACCAGATAGCGAAATCTATATCTCAGACAATGGGCAGTATAAGGTAGAACTCGCAACGATTAACTTTGGGGAACTTATGTATGAGGTGTTAGCATCATATAGGCAATACTGTAAGCATGATGTGATCTTAATGAAAAAACTCAGCTCAATGCTCTTATATCTAAAATCTCAATCTCGTAAGGAGAGTAGGTATATGAAGGTTATTATTGAAGAATTGGAATTACTAAAGATGGATTATAAAAGTAGCATAGACAATGAGATAGATCGAAAGAAATTAGATAATCTGCATAACTTACGCTCACATAAAAGCTAATTCAGTATTATATGAGGTTAGTCCACAGATTTTAGAATATGACTCATTTTATAAAGAGTCTTCATAATTGTTCTATTTTTAATCACATATAAGTGCATATTGAATATTTTCTTAATCATTGCTACAACGATCGGCATTATAGGTACTCTATTACCTATGTGGGATAGCAGGTATTGGCTCGTGAGAACTCAGATTAATATACGTCCATATTATCTTTTATATAACGTAATATTTCTTGTTGTCTTATTATTCTTAGGTTATTGGGAGAGCAGTGTGGGTTTGCTACTCATCATGGGATTGTTAATTGCCATAGTTGTCTGTCTATACTCTATAGGACCATTTCTTGAGATTGCACCTAAGTCAATATATGACGCTGCGAAGAATGATCAAGGCGCTGCGGTTTCCCTTCTGGTATTTAATGTACTGCAGAAGAATGAAGAGTACGGTGCCTTAGTGGAGCTGGTCGGGCAGCTTTCGCCAGATATTGTATTGTTATTAGAGCTAAGCGAAAAATGGTATGATTCTATAGAAACTGTGAGAAAGGATTATGCCTATGAAATAAAAGAACTGAGGGATGACACATACGGCATCTTATATCTGAGTAAGATTCCATTAGTAGTGGCAGAGATTAATCACTTAGTAAAAGATACTATTCCTTCCACTGAGGCCATGCACGTAATAGATGGCACGCCTGTAAGAATTATAGGATTACATCCTGAGCCTCCTATTCCAGGGGAGGTACTATCATCTAAGCCTAAAGATCTCGAATTATTAACTGCCGCTCGGAAGGTCGAGGCACTTCCACATGATGAAATTAATATAGTTTTAGGTGATCTCAATGATGTAGGCTGGAGTAAGGCTGTTAGAAGATTTAAAAAAATAAGTAAGCTAAGAGACCTTAGAGAAGGTCGTGGTCTACACCCGACCTTTCCTACATTCATGCCCTTCTTTCGGATACCTATAGATAATGTATTCTGCAGTAAAGAGATTAAACTTATCAAATTTGAGAAACAAGCAAATATCGGATCGGATCACCTACCACTATATATGAAATTGCTTATTCCAACTAATGGGCCAAAAACTTAGTTTGGTATAAGTTGTAAACATTGGGGCTGCATCAAATTGTAGTCTACTGCACTATACTTCCGATAACTCCGCCAGTGATGCTGACCACTGCTGCTAAGGCCAATGCCCACCAGAAATTCTTCACTTCGAAGCCTTTTAAAAACCAGTCAGCAACTTGTATAAGGATCGCATTAAGCAACCAGGTAAATATACCCAACGAGAGAATACCCAGCGTCACGATCTTAAGAAAGTTTCCTAAGGTAAAATCTAAAACTGCAACAACTACAGCTACTATGATGCATTGCACAAAATTTTTCATTTGTACACCTGACAGTATGAGTCCACCTATATAAAATGCTAGTCCTCCTACTAAAATGCTTATGATTGTGTTCATTATGGTTTATTTTCTAATGTAGATATTATATTCCGACTTTCTCTAAAGCGCTATCGACTATGGTATTGCTTATATTATCTATGGAAAATTTGTCTGTAGATATAGAGCTTTTAAAGTAATCTATAAATGAATCTAAATTTATATCATCTATCGATTCGCCCATGGCAAATTGCTGCTTGTACACTTCTCCGATCACAGTCGTAAAAAATCCACAAATAGAAGCCTTAATTAGAGACTCTCCGAATATCTTTTCTATATTAGTACTAACTGCTATTGACCCCGCTGCTTCTGAGATTAGCTTTACGATGATGGAAGTTAATAATGTGGAAACGATGAGCTTTCCATTTTCTTTTATTTCTATACCGTAAGACTTAGCTAATTTCTTTACCATGTTTATTTGGATCAGAACCACACCCCCCACATCTACTAACGGAATAGGCAATGCGGCTATCGTGGATGCCTTAGCTGTAGCGGTAGCGATGATTTTTTTCTGTTCTGTATCTATTAGGTCTTGTGAGACAGATTCTATTTTTTCTTTTACGACTGAGTCAGACATTTGTTTCTTTTTTTATACTATACTCAGTCTTTCTCAGCCTTGTTCGATTAAGCTGAGATCTATCGGTATTACTTGATCTCTGTTAGCTGTATCGTTCGTCTAATGCAAATTTCTCAGGATAGATAGGTCCGCAGTCAGAATAGAAGTCCATCATTTTAGTCATGACTATATCTAAGCCATCTGCGTGATGTAATACTTCACCAAATTCTACAGTATGGTCTATAAAGTGAGCCTTCAGCATAACTATAGGAACATTAGCTTCCTTAGCTATATGAAAGAAACCAGTTTTCCATTTAGTTTTTTTCTTGCGGGAGCCTTCAGGCGTGATTACAAAGGATATCCGATCATGATCCTTAAATAAGCTAGCCAATTTCTCCACCTGAGATAATCCAGCCCCAAGAGATCTGTCTATAGCAACACCTCCGAGAGGCTTGATTACTAAGCTAAATGGAAATCTTAGCCAAGTATTTTTTATAGCAACCTTCATAGGTAGATGCCAGTTGTACATAGTCAGTGTCCCATAGTACCAGTCTAAATTAGAAGTATGTGGCGCAAATACAAATACACATCTTTGAGCTTCTTTAGGTATAGGGTTTCCGATAAGCTTCCATCCGTGGAGTTTGAATAAGACACTTGCTATTTTTTGTTTGAGGCTCACTGATATAAGATGTATATCTGCAAATATGTAAAATCTAAGATTACTACCTATGAATTTGTAGAAAATATAGATTATTGTATGCTGCTAGTAAGTATCTCTGACTGTGTATATAAATACTGACAACCTATAGTTTAAGCCTAATAGATTGCTTCTGAGTTTATTGTAAGTTTAAGACCGTAGTACATTCAGACAATATCTTATCATTTTTCTTATATCTTAAGATTTAAAGAAAATAATAATATAGCCGATAGCTCTCTCAATGCCAATTCTTCTAAAAAGGACTAAACTAAAATCGTTAGTTGTTTCATCGCTTTTATCTTTTTAAATTGCAAAACCACCTGTTTAGGGGAGGAGTTTTTGAATGTTATTGTTGAGATTTGTAATGTATAACTGATAGATAGTTGCACACATATTGAGGTAAGGAGGTACAGCTTGTACCTCTTTTTTTAATTAAAATTAGAAATGGTTTTTTCCAATCTTACGCTTGGGTCTTATTCTTATAATTAATAAAAATTATTCATTAAGGCTAAACAACCACGAATGTAAAAATTGCAACATTTATTCTTGAAAATTAATTTGGTGGATATAGATTTTGACAATAATATAATCCAAATTCAGATGAGTATTTTTGTAATCAATGAATTAACATTCACTCTTTAATGATGAAAAATGGTCAGTGAAAAAATGATATTTTAATTATTTAACACTATAGAGTAGGGTTAAAGTAGACCGATATTTAGGTTATGAAAAAATGCCAGTATGTTAAGATAATAATTATGTTAAACTTCACCAGAATAATCTTGACTATAAGTTTTCTTTTCATTCTCAATTACTAACTTCTAAAATCCTTTAAACCGTTAATTAAATATTTGATTATGAGTGATATACATCTTTTTATTGTTGAGTAAAAACTGGCTTTATATTTACTGCCTTATGCGTTTTTCCAAGTCTTGATAAAAAACTTTAACTGTTTTTCACCCGAATAGGGGATATATAGGACAAAAATATAATTTATCTTTGAATGTGTGTGTCGACTAACGGTTCTGCTGTAGATGTTGATATGCTTATTTTTAAAATCTGAACAATAAATTATGAACAAATTCCACTTAGCGTGCACAGCTTTGCTGTTTCTCTTATCAATTAATGCTTATTCCTCTGACAGTTTTACTAACGTGATGTCACTCACACCTCTCACAGGTAGTGGTGGTTGTCAGCCTACTATTGTATGTCCGCCTGACGTAACAATTGATGGGGGTATTCAGGATATTGATGGTAGTCGATTACCTTCTGCATCTGTTGCATTCAGTTATTGCGGTGCACCTAATGTAACATTTACAGATAACGTAGGCGGGAATGTTTGTCTGACAGAAATAACAAGAATTTGGACAGCTACAAGTTTAAATAGTATAACAGGTGATGTAGAATTAGGTCAATGTAGGCAGCAGATATCTTTATTACCTGAATGTAAGCTAATCTGCCCACCTAATGCTTGTGTAGATATATCTGATGATACAAGTATTGCGTCATTAGGTACACCTACTTCTTCTAATGGTTGTGTAGTCTTCGAATTATGGAGTGATGATGCAGAAAGTGAACTTTGTGATGATGTCCAAAGAATAAATAGAGTTTGGAATGGCATATTTGATGGTTACGAAGGTTGCTCTATCACATGTATCCAAACGATTACTGTCGGAGATAGTGAAGGACCGACATTAGGAAATCTTCCTGTCAATATGACGGTTAACTCTACATGCGATGTTGTACAATGGGAAGAACCTATTGCCAATGATAATTGTACCATAGTTACTATGACTTCTAACTTTAGACCGGGTACATCAGAATTCCCTGTAGGTAACAATATTGTAACTTACGATGCATTCGATCAGTGTGGGAATATGACTTCTTATAGTTTTATCGTGAATGTATTAGAGGATGGAACACATCCAGAATGCCCAGATGATATTAATATAGTGACTGATGATATTAATCCTATCACAGTCGAGTGGGAAGTCCCTACTTATTCTGGGACTTGTGAAGAGTGTCCATCAGCAAGAACCATAGGAGGATTTAATTTTGTAGGTTCTATGGAAGGGTCTAACTATTATATTTCTACAGTAGGATATAACTATGCAGATGCAAGTATGAGGGCTGAGAGATTAGGTGGTCATATTGTGTCTATCGGCAGTGCTGCTGAGAATCAGTTTATCTCTGATAAGTTTATGTCTCATTCTATTTACATCGGTCTGACTGATGTAAGAAGTGAAGGTAGATTTGCATGGGATAGTGGAGAGTCACTCGGTTACACTAACTGGTCTTATAATCAGCCTAACAATCATCAAGGAAATCAGGATTACGTAGAAATGATGTCTACAGGAGAGTGGAATGACATAGAAGATAAGAAGTTATGTTTTATCTTAGAAATGCCATGTGATTATGTACAACAGGTAGGCGGCCCGAGATTAGGAGATGCATTATATCCTGGGACATATACAATTAGCTATACCATAGAAGATGGTTGTGGCTTATTACAGTGTTGTAGTTTTGATATAAATATAGAATTTGATAACGGTCACGAAAAAGAAGAAATCGAAACTGAGACAGAAACTGAGCAGGTAGAGCTTGTTGGTTTCTTACAAGATGGGAAGGATAATTCTTTAGGTTTCAGCATATATCCTAATCCATTTGAAGATGATATTACGGTATCGATTACTGAGTTTGAGACAGTTCGTAAGATGTATATCTTGACTGCAGATGGGAAATTAGCGACATCGACTACTTCTATTAGTAGTGTCAATAAGTTATCTACAAACGAACTTAATCAAGGTGTACATATAGTTGTACTAGAATATGCAACAGGAGAAATTAAATATAAAAGAATAATCAAGTTATAGAACTATATAAGTAGAGATTTGAGTTAAAAGACTGCATCATTAATTTGATGCAGTCTTTTTTTGTGTGCATAGTATTTGTCCCGTCCTGAAATACAAAGTGAAAGACTTTAATAATATCGGAGATCACCATCCTACAGCTTTTGAGCCTACCTAACTAATAATGGATATAATTAATGTCGTCGTCGTAGAGGACAGCGAATTCTCTTTTTATTTGAGTTTATTTCTTTAATTATCTCTATGCTTATTTATCTGCTAAGCATCATCGATTATTATTCGAATGTAATTAATTGATAATCAGTAGAATATATTAGTTTTTAACATGTCGTATTCCAGTATATTCACATAATACGAACGAATAATCATGAATTAATCACATAATTGGAAGGAATAATGTTAGTAATCACACATAATTAGAACGAATAATGTGAAAAATCACACATAATTAGAACGAATAATGTGAATAAATACACATAATTGGAACGAATGTTATAGTTTTGCTGTACGTTATTTATGATGAATTTCAAGAGAGAGATAATTAAAGACCTACAGAAATGGCGATCTAAACCTACACGAAAGCCATTGCTGATAATGGGCGCCAGACAGATCGGCAAGACAACAATGCTTAAGTCCTTTGGCAAGGAGATGTACGATAACTTCTTATATATCAATTTAGAAAAGCAGACCGTATTGCATAAGTTATTTACTGGTGACAAAGACCCTAAAGAAATCCTTAAAAACTTAAGTCTGATCCATGGTCAGAATATTATTCCAGATAAAACATTAATAATATTAGATGAGATACAAGAGTGTAGAGATGCTCTGATTTCACTTAAGTACTTCCAAGAAGAAGCTCCAGAGATACATATCATCGGGGCAGGTTCTCTCTTAGGCTTGAGTATAGGTAATAATCGATCATTTCCTGTCGGTAAGGTTGAGTTTTTGGATATGTATCCATTGACATTTTCAGAGTTTCTTGCAGAAGCGGATAAGAAATTATATAAGACATTTCATCATTTTTTAGACTCAGATATTATTTCACCTATACCGGATACGTTTTATATTCCATTACAACAACTATTTAAGCAATATATTTTAATAGGCGGTATGCCAGAGGTCGCTTCTCGATACTTAGAAAATAGAAATATCTCTGAAGCCCTTATCATCCAAGACGAGATACTCAGAGCATATGAGTTAGATTTTGTCAAGCATGCAGACAAGACCACTTCTACTAAAATACAGAAGGTGTGGAATTCTCTACCTTCTCAGTTATCTAAGGAAAATAAGAAATTCATATATAAAGTTATACGTTCAGGTGCAAGGGCTAGAGAATATGAGACGGCTGTCGAGTGGCTGCTACAAGCTGGATTACTATATAAGGTCTCTCGAGTAGAGACAGGAGGTATTCCTCTTAAGGCATACGAAGATATTACAGCATTTAAATTGTATATGTTTGAGACGGGATTACTGATACGTCTAGCAGAATTAGACCCTAAGACATTTATAGATGGAGATCAGTTCTTCACACAATTCAAAGGATCGATAGCTGAGAACTTCGTCTGCCAAGCTCTGAAGAAATCCTACGGTCGTGTTCCATATTACTGGACCTCAGATGGAAAAGCAGAGATAGATTATATGATAGAGCAGGATGGTATTGTCATACCCATAGAGGTTAAGTCAGGTGCAGAGACTAAAGCTAAGAGTCTCTCAGTCTACAGAAAAAGATATAATCCAGAACTAAGAATCAGAATATCTAATCTGAATCTACAGCTTACTGACGACTTACTTAATATTCCTATTTTTTACGCAGAGCATGTGGATAAGATGGTGGCGAAAGCGAGACAGAAAATAAAGGAACTAAATACGGTATGAGGACTTGAAATTCAAAAAAAAATGAAAAATCAATTTTGTAGTTGAGTTAAGGATTATCAGGAGTATAAAATAATAATCTCAGTGAGATTATACCATTTAAATTTTAAGATGTCGGTTAAGATTATAGTATAGAATTTGTTAAGATTAAGGCAAAAAACGCAGTCATAGCGGTAGCTATGAAGAGTATTTTTAACGCAGAGATTGGCTAATTCTATTATAATATTCCGACATTCTAATGTTTAAATGGTATTACATACATTATGTGCAGGCCTGCAAGTATTGCACGGACAACGAGCAGTAACATTTATATTATAAAGTGTGCTGTAAATATTCTGAATTAAATTCGACATGATAAAGGCACAAGCGAATGATTTCGTTGTAGACGAAGCGAGTATGATAGTGCTCGAATAGAGCGAACCATAATAGTGATTAGTTGGCCCATAACCGTAGTTACCGCCATAGGCGGCACAGGTAATGGCGAGCTTACTTGCCTACTAAAAGGCAATTTTTCTTTAACGTTGAACTCAACTAATTTCTGCGCAATATTTGCGACACTCAGATGTGTAAATGGTATAATAGCCTAATCAAATTTAGCATGGTTTTTACAAAAAATTATGACAAATCTAATTGATGTATATCCCAAATATTAACAAGAAAGCTTTATCAAGAAGATCCAGGATGAGTAATAGATATCCTGAAAGAAAGTAATAATCCAACTATCCAGAAAGACAAATAAGACAAATTAAAATTTCTAAATATCTCTACTTAATCACAGTAACATTCCCCTTACGACTTCGATTATTACATCCCTCTATAGAGACTTCTATATAGTAAGCATAGACATCTGGCGGTACAACTTCTCCATTATAATTTCCATTCCATCCGCCTAGTGGATTGTTATTATCATAGAGTAGTTCTCCCCATCGGTTATAGACTCTAAATGTAGTTACACTGGCCCTTTCTTCTATTTCCTTGTCATTATATACGATATTGAAGCTTGGATTAATCAGGTCTCCATTAGGAGAAAATACATTAGGAAATTGTAGGCTATTTTGTTCCATATCAGGATTAGCAACATTACGCTGTCTCTCTACCATGCATCCATTGACATCTGTGACGAGTAAGCTTACGGTTACACTATCACTTGTAGAATTAATCGTAACGGACGGATTAGAAGTATCTTCAAGGATCTGTCCATCTATTTCCCATCGTATCGTCTGTGGATTTACAAAGTTGCTAAAGAGTGATAATTCACCAGGACAGATGCCAGTAGAATCTGCAAAGTCAGCATTGATAGAAGAGAGCATGATTGGTATATCCTGGACTCTCTCGCAACTTGTATCATCAGACCGCAATATTAGGGTAGGAGAGAATGATGTAATACTTGATTGTGGATCATAGATATGCGATACAGGTGTCTGGTCATCTACTTGCGTACCGTCACCAAAATCCCAAGTGTATGATGTGACATCCACTGGATCCACCAAAGTCAATGTTATTTCTTCTCCAGGGCAGATTTCATCTTTGTCTAATGCAAAGCTACCTTCTGGTCCTACAAGCTCATATGTCTTAGAGATCGTGTCTCTACATCCATCAAATGTCCTGACGATAAGTTGTACCTCATATATACCTTTATCAAAAGGAATTATAGGATCAGTAAGATTAGACTCAGCTCCATTTCCAAAATTCCAACTATATAGTACTTGCTCATCAGGCATCGAATTATTAGTAAATTCTATTTGCTCCGGGAAACAAATAAATTCCTCATCATCATATATTGTACTGAAATTAGGAATTGGTGTAGGCGTTACATCTATTAGTGTATCTATGAATCCTCTACATCCCGTCGCATTTTCAGTAAATGTCAATCTCACATTCTGTAGTCCTCCTTCGTCATATGTGACCTCCGGGTTCTGGCTCTCGCTGGTTCCATTATTCTCAAATTCCCAATTATAATTTAAGAATGAGCCACCGATATTATAATCTGATGCAGAAAAAGTAATTGACTCTCCTTGGCATATTTCTGGCCCATTATCCATCGTAATATCTGATATTATATCATAAGTGGTGATAAGATATTCTACTGTGTCTATGCAACCTATGACGTCCTCTATACGCAGTACGACTGTTATTGTATCTTCTAAGTACAGCGTGTCATAATCTATGACATCAAATATATAACTGGGATTAATTTCTGTTGATGACCCACCCCCGAAGTCCCACTCCCATGAGACAAGCGTAGTATCGGCCATAGATAGATCGGTGAAATCTACTTCTAATGGTAAGCAGATCAATGTATCTCCAGCAAAATCTGCCTCGATATCATATACTGATATGGTCGCAAATGCTGTATCAATACAGCCATTAATGTCTTCCGTGGTTAGCTTAATTATCTGGAATCCAGGTGAAAGTGTATGGTACAAGCTATCTTCTCCAACTTCTCGCGGACGATGATTCTGAAATTCCCATAGGTATCCTGCATGACAGTCATCATGCACATCTTGAGAAAGCGAAGCATCTAATAAAGTAGGTGAAGTGGCACATCCAACTTCTGGTAAGTCGATCACTGCATTAATATCTCTGATGTGTACTAATGTGCTGTCAGTGTGTAAGCAATCTACACCAGACTCTTCTGTCTCCAGATAGATCATATAATCCCCAGTATCTTGGAATGTGTATGAAAATGCAGGCTGGTCGGAAGCGATCTTATCTTCGATGTACCAGGCATAAGTATCCGCATTGATGCTCTTGTCGCTATTGAGTAATATGGTGTAGGGATCATCGCATTCTATCTTGTAACCGATTTCTGAGCGAGATCCGATGACATTGACTTCTAAGTTTGTTTGGAAAGAATCGATATATATATTAAAAAACTCAACAGTAAAATTAATAGGGTAGACTCCTGGATACTGATAGGGGTGGGCAAATTCCCTGGATCTCCAACAATGGTCGAATCTGCCCTCGTCTGATTCTATATGGATATTAAGATTAGTCTGATCTGTAGATACAGAACCGAAGATTGTATCTGCCACACAGATGGTTAGGTCAATATTGCCAATAGCTGGTATTGGTGGGGCTTCTATCGTATCCTTATCTATGGCTACAATCTGTACTTCTCTACTGAAATCTCTGCAGCCTTCCACATCCGTAATATTGAGCACAACATTGTGTAGACCTGTCGTTGTATATGTATGTGTAATCAATGTATCATCAGCTGTAAAGAAACCCGTCTCTCCATCTCCAAAGTCCCATGCTCTAATGGCAATGGGTTCTTCTGAGAAGCTTTGATCTGAAAAAGTAACATCAAAAGGTATACAACCACCTACTATATCTGGTATGAAAAATGCCTCCGGCTTCTGCAGAAAGAAGCGATTTTCTGTCGTGTCTTTACATCCAGCAGCGGTAGTTACGATAAGTCTTGTAGTCGTTGAATCTCGATAATTGATGTAGTACTCATCTCTTTCTGGTTGTACATATAATGTTGAATCTCTGAACTGACTACTGACTATATTTCCGCCATCTCCGTTAACATCATTATTAAATGTATAGCTCATATGATTAGGATCGTTAGCTGTATATGTGATATATATCTCGTCTGTACATGAGATATCAGGGCCTAATGTATATTCTGAATTTGGCTGAGAAACAAAAACACTAAGTTGAGCCATCGACTCACATCCATCATCTGCTATAGCGGTTAGTGTAAATTCTTTTATCCCAGATGTGGCAAATTCTACAGTAGGATTCTTATCATTCTCTTGGTCTCCAAATTCAAAAATGTCCATTCCGATATCTGTGACTTCCCAATAAAAGCTATCTGCAATTGTGGACTGTATAAGCCTCACCGATTCTCCGATACATATGGTATCCGGAAATGAAGTGACAATTACTGGAGAACCTATATTAATATTTTTTCTGGAAGTCGTGACACAGCCACTGGGTGTCGTTGTCGTCAGTGTGATGGTATATAACCCTGCGGCATTGTATGTGATCTGATGTGGTCCTTCTGTGTTATCTGTCACACCGTTATCAAAATCCCAACTGTATGTCGATCCATCCTGAGCATCTGTAGTATTGGTAAATACAAAATCTGCTGGTACATCACAGTCTGCATCTTTATTAATTCTAAAACTTGTCTTGTTGCCTTCTACAGTGATGTAATCAGTTAGTATGATCGGCTCATCGCATTTAACATTATCTGTTGTGATGACCTTAAGAGATACGGTGTAGGTACCGCTTTCCCTATATGTGTATGTAGCATCCTGGCCTGAAGCACTGGCCCCATCTCCGAATGTCCATACGATATCTTGGACATCTATATCAGGGTGTATGGTGATCTGACTGGAGAAGTCGACAGTCAGTGGTGCACAGCCGAATCTTGTATCTGCACTCACCTCATACTCTATGGGAGGATAGACTGTGATTATGATATCATTACCGACTTGTGTGCCGTTTTCCATATCGAAGAGCTGCACTGTAAAATCTCCAGATTGTATATAACTATGCACTGGATTCTGTAAGTCTGATACACCTCCATCTCCAAAAATCCAATAATAACTGGAAGCTGATGGTGCTGTAAATTCGACCTTAAGTTCTGAGCAACCAGAGGTGACGCTTGCTGTCTGACTATAGAGTGACTCGCTTGTGACTATACAAGTGTATAATACAAGTAGGCGGAAAATATTCTTTGCTACATTCATAATCAAAAGTGGTTGATATTTGATCTAAGAATAGTTTCTGCCATTAGCTCATACTGCGAGTTCGTAAATCCACACTTACATGGATAGGCTGACATGATATTGCCCATATCCGGTTGGTAGAATTCACCATTAGGATCTCTTATTTCGTTTAAGAATTCGCAAGCAGCGTTAAAATATGTATCACTGATTAGTTTTTGATCAAGTAGAAGCCTATCTTCTGGACTTATGAATGTTTGCAAATAGGGATCTGCTGGAGTATCACATAATCGATCTGCTGTAATGGCACAATTACTGCCATCTACCAGTTCGATAGAAAATGCATCATATGTATCACTTAGCCCAAAAGTATGTCCCAAATGATGAGCTATTTGTCCTGATATATCATCTATGCAAGATTTTTCTGTATATACAATGGCGTCTTTTTCTGTTAGGATTCCTTCAAATGTGCTTGTACCACAATCTTCCAGATCTATATATTCCAGCATAAAAACATTAATACGGCGTCTGCGAGAAAATCTAACCTTCAGTTCTTCAAACTGTTGTTCTTTAGTTAGGGGCTGGTCTCTGACTCTTCCTAAACTGTAATCATCTTCTAACACATTGTATTCACACACAGAAAATGATACACATATTGGACTGAAAAAATTACTGAGGATGACTGTAATGCTATCTATTTCATTTCTACTATATAGCGGTTCTCTGTTAGTAGAATCTACAGCTATATGGAAAGCGACATTATAGTTCTTATGTATGCATGGTAGATCTTGATTTCTGTGATGCAGATCTTGAGATGAGATACCGCCTATTGTCAGTAAGGTAAGTGCTAATGTAATGGTAAGTCTATAATGGAATTGTATCATTCAGTTGATTGAGTTTTTTTTTTACATAATTATAATCTTGGACACAGAGCTTTTGGTTTTACTTTTGGTTTTTTATTGACTATGAATATTTTTTTGACGCCTAATTCTATGGCTCCGAAGCCACTATTATAATCTGCTGCAGAAGAGACTGTCATGTCATATGCTAAGCCGACATCCCATCCTTTGTAGATAAGTCCTGCAAGCATCTGCAAGGCATCACCTGATCGATAGCCAAGACCACCCTTGATGAGTGTAGAAGATTTCTTATTGACTCGATACTCTACATTGAACTGTCCATATAGGTTTGTGAAATTGTAGATTTTTGAATAGACAACCATAGGTCTCAGAGCCAGCTGCTTAGTAGACTGTACATAGTATTCTGAATATATATTCATTCTCCGATCTACTGGATTGTCTATGGTAGAACCAGAGAATCTAAATTCTGGCTTAAGGATATGATTCATTGCGATTCCTACATTAAAGTAGGCAGTCTTCGAAGTCCATCGTTTGATATCTATCCCTACATTGAGATCATTTATCGAAGGGTTGAAGCCGTCTAATAAATTTAGGTCATCATCATCATTACGTCTTATTATTTCTTCTGAGTTGAATGATTCCTTATCTATACTTTTTTGCGATACTCCGTATTGGATACCAGCAGTAATTACAGTCTTATTAGATGGGTCGAGTGGTAGATGGTAAGCGATACTTCCGAGCATACCTGTAGTTTGATACGCCAGATCTCCCGCTCTATCGGCGTATAAATTCATACCGACACTGATCCAGTGCTTCTCTCCAAAACCAAAATCTATATTAGTGTCTACATAAGCTAAGACTGTCTGATATGGATTCTCGAAGAAACTGCTAAACTGATCTCTAATGGCACCACCAACTCTATAATTGCCTGCAAAATCTCCCGTCTTAGCAGGTGAGAGATAGAGAGGTGTATAGTAGTAATTAGAAAAATGAATATCCTGACTATAGCTGGAATAGAATAGTCCAACTAATAAAAATGCAAGTAGGTATTTTCGTCTTTTCATTGGTGTATTATATTGTAAGACAGATAAAACGTGTGAGAAAGTTGGCTGTGGAATGAAATCAATCAAGTCTACTTTCTCCTTTTATTTATCAATACAATAATAAGTTAGCAAAATATTGATATAACTTGTATGTCATTACTCAGAATAAAATTCATAAATAATTGCTTACGACACAATCTCCTCATTTATATTTAATGGATACAATAAGTAAAGGTAGAGCAGTACATACCGCATCAGTTATACATGCTAAGAGCATAATAGAAATATGTCCAATCATCATACTCTCTAAAGATGATACACTCAAAATTCATAAAACGTTGCTTCATGATTATTATTTTTTGTGGGAAGAGGAGAAGGAAAATTCTGCTATAGCATTAGGGTATGGCTCATTGTATAATCATTCTGTCACCCCTAATGCTGAGTTTCAGTTAGTGTACGGAGATAATGAGATACATATCATTGCCTTAGAAGATATCCAAGGGGGAGATGAGATAACCATTAATTACCTACGTGAGAAAGATGAGAAGTATGCCTTATGGTTTGATCCAAAGTAAGAGTGCAATTAGACGTGTTTTTACTATACACTTCTAATTTATAAAATGTGAGATCGCAAATTCTTTTCAAGAAATCAATTACAATTTGATTTAATTCTCCACAGGTATGCATCAATTATAAGCTTAATTGATATATGATCATATACCCACTCATGATTATCATGAGAGCATCCTCGATAATAGTCACAGTGCTCATAGGCAAATCAAATACAGCACCTAAGCAAGCACATTGGATTTTCTTTTTATTTAAAACACTTTGTAATACACCTATGATAGAAATGGTCATCACCATGAATGCTGTAATATTAGTAGCCAAAGGACAACAGTTACTTAAGTAAGCTAAGCCCAAACCTAATTCTACAAATGCATACACATATCCCCATCCTTTCCATCGCTTAGCTAAGATATCATAACTCATATAACTATCCGCAAATCCTGATAGATCCAGCATCTTGAAAAATGAAAATATCAAAAAGAATCCAGCCATAAAATGCCGCATCCACTCCATCATATTGAATGTGCCTCCCAGGTATTGGATAATTAATGTTGCAGATAATATGTAGGCGAATATTAAGAAGATAGGCTTGTATTGTCCCAGGGCAGTAGCAGAGTTATCCGAACTTCCAGACGTGGTATGGTCTCCCATAGGCGTTATCGAGTACTTGGGATCTTTTTCTTGTAGTTGTTTTTGTAGAGCTTCCGTACTGATGTGCTGACTCATCTTAATAGTTGCACTATTAGTTGCTTTGTCGACCTCAGCCGATAAGACATTGGGCATAATAAGAATAGCCGATTTTACCTTAGCTACACAGCTCATGCAGCTCATGCCTTCTATTTTATATTGATGTGTCATTGTCGATTTTGTACTTTCAATGCAACGTATAGATAGTTATATAGTTTAGAATGTGATTCTTGATAATGATTACTCAATAAGGTCTGACTTACATTAAATAATACCTACTGAATAACATATTCTATCTCAGATACAGCAGCTACATTAAATGTACCTAATACATTATCTGTACCATTAGTTATTATTACATTGCCTTCAGTATTAGCGAGAGGCTCGGCGAATATACCATTCTGACTATTGACCAGTTGGTCTCTGAATGTCTCCATGTAGAAGAAGTTATCTTCACTCATAGAATGTACTTCTACTTTTATTACATCTCCCGCTATCCAGGGAATAGGCAACAGGTCATCATCGAAAGGAGTAATTAGTTCTCTGATAGGTGTAATGAAAATAAGACCATCGACCTCACCACCAGAATCAAAACCTGCATCATAGGCGATGTTTAATTCTGATGCTCTGTTTAGATATTCTCCATTCTTATATGTTTTTATCCAGTATGTATCTCCTAGTCCGATAGGATCTCGTGCCATTAATTCACAATAGATTCCATCATCTCCAAATATCTCATTCTCTCTAAGTTCTTGTCGTATACTATCGATAGGTGCAGTTCTATTAAGTATAGTTGTAGCAGAATAATGATCATCACCATTCGTGATATCGAGTGTATAAGACTGGCCGATAACTCCTATGCTGCTACCACTTAAATCATAAGTGTATTCTCCATCAGCACTATGTATAAACTCAAATACTTCACCATCTTCTCTGGTAACTGTCACATCAGCATCTGTAACACCAGCAGCAGGAGTACTGTCAAAGTAGGGTTGTGAACTAGTTAGTTTAATTACCTGAATGCTGTCTCTATTATTAAGCCATGCATCTACAACGAGTAATGGCTCAGCCTCTATCAGATTGACATCTATAGGATCCTCACATGATATCATTAGAGCAGAGAGTATTATAAGCGAATAGAAGATATTTTTCATCTTAATTAAATTTGAAGTTATAAGATACAGAAGGAATAAAACTACCAATGACTGATAGCTTAGTAGCTTCTGTATTGATTGGTCCACTTGTCGGAGGTCTGCTATCTCCCTGAGGTCCAAAAAATATAGCAAATGGATTTCTTCTGTTGTAGACATTATATACTGAGAATACCCATTCTCCATACCATTTCTTATCAGGTCTTTCCTTACCTTTAAGTGTAGCACCTATATCTAATCTGTGGTACACAGGTATTCTAACATTATTTCTGGAGTCAAGGCTATTATGTGGGACGACGTATCCTTGTTGCTCATATCTCGATGTCGGAAAGGTGATAGGCGATCCAGATATCAATGAGAAAGTAGAGCTTAGAGACCATCTCTTACTTAGCTCATAGAACCCTGATAAGCTAAGATTATGTGTCTGATCAAACCGAGATGGATACCAATCGTTATTGTTAATACCTGGTATTTGCCTTTCTGTCTTGGCAAGTGTGTAACTCAGCCATCCAGTCAGGGCACCTTTCTTTTTCTCAACGAGTAACTCGAATCCATAGGCTCTGCCTTCACCTTCGATCAGGTCACCTTCTATGAAAGGATTCAGTATTAAGTCAGCATTATCTACATAGTCTACGATGTTGTCCATTAATTTATAATATACCTCTGTACTGATCTCGTAAGTGTTGTCCTTGATATTTCTAAAATATCCAATGCCTACTTGGTCTGCTATTTGTGGTCTTATATTGTTAGATGCTGGAGTCCATACATCTATCGGAGTACTGGCAGTGGTGTTACTGACAAGTTGTATATACTGCGCCATTCTATTGTAGCTTAACTTAACAGAACTGGATGGACTAAGCTGATACTTAGCAGCCAATCTTGGTTCGAAGTTATTATAGGTTTGTATAGATTCCCACTGTTCAAATGTTTCTGTAGATACCAATTCTTTACGACCACCTAATACTGCTGCATCAGCATATGTGTATGCGGTACCTTCTCCAGTGTAATTAAAGTGAGACCATCTTAAGCCGTAGTTAAGGCTAAGTTTGTCATTGATTGTTTGTTCATTTTCTATGTATAGACCGCTTTCGATACCATATTTTTTTGGTAATCCGAAATCTCGAGTTTCTCCTTCACTTCTTCCGACGGCATTACCGGGTAGAAATTCATAGATTATAGTTTGTCCACCGAACTTGATTAGGTTGTCAGGATTCATGAAGTATGTGAATTCTGGCTTCACACTATAATTAACGATGCTGGCATCCCAGTCAAAACCGTTCTGATTATCGTCGCCAAAATTTATCTTGTAATTATAATCACTGTAGAATGCTGTAACATTAGAAAATAGCTTTTCGCTAAATAAGTGATTCCATCTGAATGAGCCAGTAGAATTACCCCAGCTAAATCCAGCCGCCTCACCGAATACGAAGTTATCTCGACCTAAGTAACCCGAAAGGAAAAGTCGATCCTTACTACTTATCTTATAATTGGTCTTAAGTGTGAGATCATAGAAGTATAACCGTGAGTCAGATTGTTCTTCGGGTAAGAATGGCTTAGAAAGAATATCTATATATGACCTACGAGCAGCAATGATGAATGAGGCCTTATCTTTAATAATAGGAGCTTCTACAGACAGTCTGCTGAATATAAAACCGACTCCTCCATTGATAGCTAATTTTTTGTTATTGCCTTCTTTCATCCTGACATCGAGCACTGATGATAATCTACCACCATATCTCGACGGAATACCACCTTTGTATAGTTTGACATCTTTGACAGCATCTGGATTAAATACTGAAAAGAATCCAAATAAGTGAGAAGAATTAAATATAGGTGCCTCATCTAATAGTATCAGGTTCTGATCTATGCTTCCTCCTCTGACATTAAAGCCCGAAGCCCCTTCTCCGACAGAGGTGACGCCAGGAAGTAATTGTAAGCCTCTAATTATTTCCACCTCTCCCAGTAGACTTGGCATTTTCTTGATGGTGCCTATATCTAATTTATTGACGCTCATTTCTACCTTGGTCACATTCTCGTCTTCTGGCTCTGCTGTAATGATAACTTCCTCGATCTTTGCAGATTCTGTTTCTAATTCTACATCTAATGTAATATCTTGATCCAGCTTAATTTTAAGCTTTTGAGTCTCATAGCCGAGATAGGAGTATTCTATTGTATACTCGCCTGCTGGTACATTGATGGCGTAGAAACCATACTCGTTACTTGTTGCCCCAGATGATATTTCTGATATGTAGGCAGCTGCTCCGATGAGTGTTTCACCATTATTGGCATCTTTGATATATCCATTGATAGTATACTTTGGGTCGGATTCCGATTGTTGCGAGAAGATACCTATTGGTATAAGGAAAATTAGTCCCAGTATTAGGGTGCTAATTCGTACTAAGATCATCATATTCTATAATTCTACCTCGAAGGTATTACATTAAAGAATTTCCATACTTAACTTAAGTTAATTTATAGATTAGTTAACTATTTTCTAAGACCAATATGAACTTGTTATACAATAATGGTCTATGTTACCTAAGTGGATCTCAAGACTTAATTGTGATAAGTGGAGTTATGCACAAGTGTCTTACCACAACCAGCACAAGCAACAGCTGATCCTGCACCTCCAGCACATCCATCCGAACATGTATAGTGCCAAACCCCAGCAGCATTCTGAGCAGGCTCTGGAGCTTTAGGTGCAGCAGGTGTGACAGCAGGTTGTGTTGCACCAGGTACTCCGCTTACAGGCGCAATAGATGTACCATCTCCGAGACTAATATTTGTTCCACCTCCAGCAGCAGCTCCTGGAGCAGTAGTTACTATATTAGGTTGAGGAGTAGGTGTATTGCTATGATATAATTGGTTATGTACTAATGTTGTACCACATGAAGCACACGGAGTTGCTGATCCTGCACCTCCACTACAACCAGTAGGGCATGTATAATGCCATACACCATCTGCGTTCTGAGGCGGCTCAGGTGTTGCAGGCGGTGGAGTCCCAGCTGGCGTTCCTGCAGCAGTAGTCCCTTGCACAGGGGTAGGTTGATAATTCTGGTCGAGTAGTGGCTCTGGTCTTTGTGGAGCATTGCCGCAAGACATTAAAAACGCAAGTGATAGTGCAAGTATAGTTTTGTACATGGTTGTATGTTGTAAATTGAAGTGCAAAGATATATCAATAATTACAAATATGTGAATTCAAGGCTGTGATGTTATTATAGAGTGGAGTGAAAGGCGGGTAACTGCAAGATAATCAGCAGATTAGCTTATGTTACTATAGCTATTCTTATATAATAGTCTGTTTTCTATTGGAACGTATTTCATCTAAATATGTAGCTACAGAATTAGTAATACTAACGATAGAATATTCCTTGATATCTGAAGCAATATTTTCTTGATTTTTCCCTGATAAGAAATCTGAAAATTCTTGTATTATACAGTTAGAAATTTCTTTTTCATCTGTGTAAGAAGTCACATAGCCAGACTTTGATTTAATTACAATATCGGCACTGTCACCTTCAGTATCTCCCATACATAGAATAGGTCTCTTGACAGCTAAGTATTCAAAGAGCTTACCAGGGATTCTGCCTTTAGCATTAGATTGTTTGTTTAATAATAGTAACAGCAAATTAGAATCTTTCATAACTTGTAATGCTGATTGTCGGTCTATATTGCCAGCCATTTCTACGTAATTCTCAAGATCGTAAGACCTTATAACTTCACTTACAGAATAATCAACTTGCCCAGCCAATGTGATTTTTACTTTTTGCTTAAATTCAGGATTCGCATCGATCAATTGTGAAACTACTTTAAATAAAGTATCAGGATTACGGTCATAACCTAATATGCCTAAATGAGATATTACAAACTTATCCGAAGGATTATGTAACAAATGGGCATAGTCATCAGGATCATAACCCCAAGGTATAACGCTAACATTTTTCGCTCCTATAGATTCTAATTCCTCTTTCCAAGTAGGACTAACAATGGTAGTCTTATCTGCTGCAGCGAAAGCTTCCTGCTCTAACTTTTGATGTTTCTTTAGACCAGAATTAGTAAGACTCAATAGGCTAAAATAATCAATCTGAGTCCATGGATCTTGGAAATCTGCAAGCCAAGGGATTCCAGTTTTCTGTTTTATTATGGTTGCTATCCGAGTATTAGAATGAGGAGGTCCATTACTAAATATTGCATCTACAGGATTTTTTTCAAGATAGTTAGTTAAGTATTTCACTGATGGATTAATCCAAAAACATCGTGCATCTGGAATGAAAAAATTACTTCTGATCCATACTGAAAGCTTATGTGCTAATCCAGCTTTTTCTTCCTTAGTGTAAAAAACATTATTGACATTGGCGTTTTTTTCTTTTCCAGTTATCGTTCTATAGATATTATATGGTTCCCATATTTTTTGTCGGAGTATAACTGTTTCAGGATGTATGTCTTTATAGTTAGTCTTATCTATAGAAGGGTAGTCTGCGTTATCTGCTGTAAAAATTATGGGTTCCCAGCCAAACTGTCGTAAATATTTTGCAAACTTGAGACAACGCAGGACACCTATGCCTCCGCAGGGCGGCCAGTAGTAAGATATGATTAGGACTTTCTTCATATAGGGTTACGATTCCGAAATGTAATTATAAATACCATTTGCAGCAATCTCAGTAGATGACTTTTCAGACTGCAGAAATAATTTTTTTATGGCCTCTTTTTGTACTGATGAGTATTTCTTTTGATGTTGCAATTTTGATCTCTTTATTTCCTGTATAATTTCGTTGCTACTGGTAATCACATCGCCAAGTTCCCAAGTGTGAAATTCGTAATTGCTCTTATTAATACTATTAACATCGATATAGATACAGGGTCTTTTCTTATGTAGTAAGAACTCTAATGCTTGGCTACTAATATCGCCAAGGTAGTAATGAGATAATTTCAAATAAGTCATATCATGACATGCTACGCTGCCGAGATCTATATGGATGTTATCATATTTCTGATACTTCATAATTTCTGGAATTAGAGATCTATTTCTTGTAGTCAATAGACTATGCGGAGCAAAGATTAAATTATATTCATCTTGTTGTGAGAATTGTTCTAATATATTATTTCCATGAGCGTAATAAGATGAAAATTCCTTAAGCCAATGCGGATTATAGAATACAATTGGCTTAGTATTCTGGAATGGATTATCCACTTTTAGGCCTTTACATATATCATACTTTACATAACCAGAAATTATGTAATCCTGGTTATCTAACTGTCCTAAAGTTTTACGTATGGATTTCTCTTTCTCTCCGGCAAGTAATATATAATCGAATTCCTTGATCTGATTATCGTATGAGTAATTACGATTAGCTATACCATGACCAGCAAAAATTAATTTGGGTTTCTTATTGATAAATTTCCTTAATAGTAAATCATTATATAGCGAACAAACGATACCATCGTAATTACTCAATATCTTTCTGTATTTTCTAAAAAGGAAGTATCTGTGTTGTAATTTTATTTCTATGTAATGTGGTAATGTATAATGCCAGAATGGCTTTATTATTTCTGGTTGTAAATCCACTACGTCATTATCTTTTAATATAGCCAAAGCAAATTTGTAGTTCCTTTCTGTGCATAATATCTGTACTTCGACATTTATACTCTTATGTAAACGAATAGCAATACTTATCGAGTGATATATATTGTAAGGTTCGTCTATGTATAGAAAGCAGATTCTTTGCATCATTAGTTTTGCTACTTCACTATTATCTTTAATAACTTATATAATGAGTATCTCGCTTGCATAAATATAAATACTGGACAACCCTGCATTATTGATTTCATAGAAAAAGAAGCGAATGAAAATATCTTATAGATAGGCCTTAATAACTTTGGTTTATTTCGTGCATTAAAGGCTAAGTAATCTCTTTGCAAGTGAAGGTTTACTATCTTTTCTATTGATGACTTTGGTAGCTTATTTTTAGTGTATTTGTATTCATTCGAAATTTGTTTTTTTGGATCTGGTGGAGTTAGATAGTTTTTTCCATACAGTACAGTTAGGTATGAATCTACATCACCAGGGCAAGAAAAATATTCTCCTTCAAATTCCACATTTGAGACAGGGAATAGCAGTTCGTAATTGTAAAAGCTTCTTTCTTTTTTGACTAATACGTCATGAAAGCTATAAGTTATGTTGCTACTTTCGTTTAGATCTGCATATCTATTTAATTGCTTGTTGAATGTTGAAATTTTGGTTGATTTTTGTGAAATGGTAGTTTGTTTTATTTTAAGACCTTTACTTTTAACGATGTCATATTTGTATTTATTTTTTATCAAATAACATACATCATTAAGACTATTTTTGAATTCATTTACTTGTTTCAAGTCTTGTAATCCTATAACCGGGATTAAATCTACCCTTACTGGTAAGAGACCATTTTCTAATAACCTACAATCACCTAAGTAATTAGACCAATAATCTAACTCTTCATTGTAGAATAGAGAATAGTATGTGTGAGTCTTGCATTTTCTTTTAAGTATATCTATAAGGGAGTCGTAATCACGTTTGGGAAAGCATATATCGATATCGTTATCCCAAGGTATAAAAGATTGACTTCTGGCGGCTCCAAGCAATGTGCCTCCGTCTATCCAATAAGTTAGATTGTTTTTTTGAGCTACATCTTTAACGAACTTTAGAAGTTCTAAATGATAAGTTTGAGCGGCATTCATGTTGATATTACAATATCATTAATATGATTTCTCATATACATAAGGTCGTCTGGTGTATCAATCTCAAAGCATTTTATTTTTGCACTGTTAAGGGGAAGGTGATCGATTAAATCTTCAAAAACGTATCTACCATCCTTTTTAATTAATTTATTTTGCAAGTATGCAATACCCGACCATTCCCATCCAGTATTTTCTTCACGAGAGAAACCAATAACTTGATCTTTATCATTTAGTTTTACAAATACGGCATCGTCAGTTTTAGATTCAGTAATACCTACTTTATTTTCACCTATTTCACAACTATTTATAAATGCATTAATAGAGTCATGGTCGACAATCATATCGCCGTCTACAGTTAGAAATGGTTCTTGTAGATCTTTCGTCCCAAGATGGAGACTGTAAGAATTTGTAGTACTTGCAAATTCTGGATTTCTGATAAATAATACGTCTTTCCTAATCTGCTTTACATAATTAATGACTTCCCTTTCTTTAAAGCCTACAACTATCCTAATATTTTCTATTCTATCTAAAGCTTTTAATAGATAGTATATAAGTTTCTCATTTCCAATATCTACTAAACATTTTGGTATATCAAAGCCAAGTCGACTACCAAGACCTGCAGCACATATTACAGCGTTTTTTACCATTTCAGATTATTGAGTAAGTTGACTAATGTAGTAGAATTATATGCGACATAGTTAGACAGACTAACTAATGAATCAGCGGGCTCATGTATACCTCCATAGGCGATGCTAATGTCTGCTTCACTAAACATCGAACAGTCATTCATACCGTCACCGACTGTAACTATTTTATTATAATTATTTCGTAACTCCTTGATAGCGGTTCCTTTGTCCAAGATATTTTTTATACCCAAGATTTTATCATCCTTGACGTCTGCTATAGAGCTATACAATTGGCATCCATAATTGGATTGCACCATCTCTTTCACCCAAACATCTAAATTGCCAGTCACAACGAAGCAATTATTTTTGTTTGCCCTTATGAATGCTTTTAGATTTTCATCAATGATAATTAAAGAAACGATGTCAACTATTCTGGAAATAGCGATTTCCGAAAGCAATCTTACTCTCAACTTAAATGAGTTTGCAAAAGGTATAAAACCCTTCATAGTGACATCGGTTAAAATATTAATCTCTTCAAATAATTCTACTTCTTTAGCAATAATTGGAAGGATCTCTTCCTTAGTTAGAGTCCCATCTAAATCAAAACAAAATGCAACTTGATTCACTGACTTATTTTTTAGCAACAAACATGAAATGTCTTGTATTCTCCCATACATTCAATGTGTCAGGGAAAATATCAAAAGTTTGAATATCCTTAAATCCAGTGTCTTTCAGAGTTTGTATTTCTGAGTCTAACTTTCTGTAAGAGGCAAAGTAGTTAGTGTTTAACTCATCAGAGTACCCGTCCACTATTACATCTTCTTTCAGACCACAATGCATCCTCATAATGAAGTATCCACCTTGTTTCAACATGGCAAACATATTGGTATAAATTGGTGTCATTTCTTCTAAAGAAAAACATTGAGAAACACCAGTGCAGAGAACTCCATCATATTGTCTTCTTATTCTAAAATCCTTCAAGTCAGCATTGATAACTAATACGTTTGGAGAATCCACTATATATTTAGAAAAACCTTCAAATTTTTCGATAGCTACAATCGAGCTGACTTTATCATATAATTTATTAATTATCAAACCTGAACCACTTCCGATATCTACAATATTATCGTCCTTATGAAAGTACTCCATGATAAAATCACGTTCTAAATCAGAAGTATCGGGTCTCTTGTTTTTTGTCTGAGTAGGATCAGTAATTTTTGCAGATAGATTCTTCCAATAAAGTTCTGATTTCGGCATATCGTTTTATTATATTAACAAATTTACTCATATAAGCTAAAAAATAGTAATCTTGATGTAATTGTTACATCGATTTATGTAAATAGCTTTGTTTATATTAACATTATGACTTTTCTCGTTTTAATATCTAAGCAACTCAACAATGACCACATACCACCTCCCAAAAATAATAGCAGAAATAGGTTGCAACCATAAGGGTGAGCTAGATATCGCAAAAGAGCTGATACGGCTTGCTAAGGAGAGTGGTGCTGATTATGCCAAGTTCCAAAAAAGAAACCCAAAGGAATTGCTTTCCGCAGAGCAATATGATGCACCGCATCAGGTGCCTTATAATTCTTATGGATCGAGCTATGGAGCACATCGTGAATTTTTAGAGTTAGATATAGATCAGCATAGAGAACTTAAGGCATATGCTGACAGCATCGCTATAGGCTACGCCTGTTCCGTATGGGATATGACCTCAGCAGCAGAGATAATCAGTCTACAGCCAGACTTTATTAAAGTACCGTCTGCGCTTAATAACAACTTGGATTTATTACAATACCTCAGAGATCATTTCTCAGGACAGATACATATTTCTCTTGGTATGACTAATGAGACGGAGGAGAAAGATATTATTAAGTTATTCGAAGGGAGCTCTAAAGATGCACTCGTTTTATACAGCTGTACTTCAGGATATCCAGTGGCTTTTGATGATGTATGCTTGCTGGAAATTAGACGATTACAAGACACACACAAGGATAATGTAGCGGCCATAGGATTTTCTGGGCACCACCTTGGCATTGCTATCGATATTGCCGCATACACATTAGGTGCAGTATGGATAGAGCGACACTTTACTAAAGATCGGACATGGAAGGGAACGGATCATGCAGCCTCGCTAGAGCCTGCAGGATTATCTAAGTTGGTCAGAAATATACATGCTACACATTCCAGTCTACAATATAAGCCGACGGAGATCCTGGAGATAGAAAAGCCTCAGAGAGATAAGCTCAAGTTTAAGAAAGCGGAAAAGAAGTAATCATGATTGCATTCATACCAGCAAGATGTGGGTCTAAGTCTATTCCGCTTAAGAATATTAAGATGTTTTGCGGTAAGCCTCTCATATGGTGGAACCTCAATCAGTTACAACAAGTGAAAGCTGTAGATGAGATAGTAGTGGCTACCGACTGTGATAAGATTAGTGATATGGTTAATGGATTCGGTATGTCACGGGTAGTTGTATATCGTCGAAGCGAAGAAAATGCACAAGACCATTCCTCCACAGAGCAAGTGATGCTGGAGTATATCGAGCAATCTTCATTAGCGGGTTCTGATACTATGATGCTTGTGCAATGCACTTCTGTATTTACTACGCAGAAACATTTCCGTGAGTCGATAGAAAAGTATATCAGCGGTAACTATGACAGCCTCTTATCATGCACCGAGTCAAAACAATTCTTCTGGAATGAAGCAGGGGAGGCCATAAATTATGATCATAAGAAAAGACCTCGCAGGCAGGATTTCTCTGGACAATATGTAGAGAATGGAGCATTATATATCAGTACAGTATCATCTATCTTACAGTATAGAAATCGTATCAGTGGGAAAATTGGCATTTATAAGATGCCTGCACATACTGCCTTAGAGTTAGATGAACCTATGGATTGGCTAATAGCAGAATCTATTATGGAAAAGATAATAGGGGATAAGTATCCAGAGCTATAGTTACTGAAAAGTTCTATGCTCTCCGAATGCTTTTTGAGCTTTGTCTTTCTCAGATAGTAGAGCTTTTTCTATATCTATTTTCCAATCTATCGATAACTTCTTATCCATCGCATATATCCCAAATTCATGTTCTTTAGAATAGAAGTTAGTGCACTTATAATTAAAAGTTGCTGTCTCACTCATTGTCACAAAACCATGGGCAAAGCCTGGTGGTATCAGCAGTTGCTTTTTGTTTTCTTGGCTTAGAAGGATCGAGTATTGCTTTCCATATGTTTCTTCTGCTGGTCTGATATCTACGACGACATCCAGCACTTCTCCTTGAGTGACTCTGATAAGCTTTGCCTGAGCGAATGGTGGTATCTGGTAGTGTAACCCTCTTATGGTTCCCCGCGAAGATTGAGACTCATTATCTTGTACGAATCTATAATCTATCCCATCTGCCTTCCAGATATTCTCATTATACGATTCGAAGAAATATCCTCGATCATCAGCGAATACTTTTGGTGTATAGACATATAGCCCTCTGAATATTGTCTTTTCGATTCCCATTCTATAACTACTTAGATCTGAAAAAGATATTAATAGGGACACCTTTAAAATCAAAATGCTCTCTCATCTTATTTTCTAAGAACTGCTTATAATGCGTTTTTACATGATCAGGATGATTGCAGAAAAAAGCAAAAGCAGGGTAGTGCAATGGTAATTGTGTGATGTATTTAATTTTGACCAGTCGACCTCTCGCTGCTGGAGGAGGTGTCCGTTCTATATGTTTAAGCATTATTTCATTGAGTTCGGAAGTCTTTATTTTCTTAGTCCTATTGTGATGTACTTTTAGCGCAGCTTCTACTGCTTGATTGATTCTTTGTTTTTCTAATACACTAATAAATAGTACAGGGACATCATTAAAAGGAGCTAACTTTTTCTTGATTTTTTCTTCGAAGTCTCTGGCAGTATTGGTTTCTTTATCTGTGATTAGATCCCATTTATTTACAAGTATGACGACACCTTTATTTCGCTTGATTGCTAAGCTGAATATAGCTAAGTCTTGAGACTCTACACCCATCTTAGCATCTAACAATAGCATGACGACGTCCGACTCTTCTATAGATCTGATGGCTCTCAGCACCGAGTAGAACTCTAAGTTCTCATGCACCTTACCTTTCTTTCTGATACCTGCCGTATCTATCAGGTAGAATTCCTTGCCGAACTTGTTATAATAACTATGGACACTATCTCTTGTGGTTCCAGCTATATCAGTAACGATATTACGATCCTCACCGAGCAATGCATTGGTAAGTGATGACTTTCCGACATTAGGTTGTCCCACGATTGCAAATTTAGGGACATCTGACTTGTCAAAATCAGAGAGACCATCAGGAAGATTATCTGTTATAGCATCCATGACTTCTCCAGATCCAGATCCACTAATCGAAGATAAGAAGAATGTATTCTCGAATCCCAAACTCCAAAATTCATTAGCTTGCAGCATCCTCGAATGATTATCTACTTTATTCACTGCCACGAATACTTTCTTAGATTGTCGTCTGAGTATCTGTGCCATTTGCTCATCCAGATCCGTAACGCCTGTAGTTACATCCACCATGAATATGATGATATCTGCCTCGTCCAGTGCAATCACTACCTGCTCTCTGATAGCTGCCTCGAATATGTCATCACTATTCCTCACAAATCCTCCAGTATCGATCACGGTAAATTGCTTTCCATTCCACTCACTCGTTCCGTATATACGGTCTCTTGTTACACCTGAGACGTTGTCTATGATGGCTTGTTTATTCCCTATCATTCTATTGAACAATGTAGACTTGCCTACATTAGGTCGACCTACTATTGCAATTACATGCGCCATCTATATATATTCTTTTTCTGAAAATTAAAATTATACAATCCACTGTGTATCATCGTTAGGATAATTGTACAAATGATATTCAAATATTGTAAAATTCGACTATTACATCATTTAAATAGTTACAATCTACTCCACAGAGGCCTATTGCAAATACCCAAAACTCTTAAGCAACTGATCATCATCTCTCCATTTTTCCTTGATCTTTACATACAGTTCTAAATGTACTCTATGCCCGAGAAAATGTTCTATATCCTTTCTTGCCTCTATACCTAATCGCTTGATAGATGTACCCCCTTTACCGATGAGGATATGCTTCTGTGATTGTCGCATAGCGATGATGTTAGCTCTTATATAGCTGAACGGTTTGCCATGCTTCATTGTTTCCTTATATTCCTCTATGATAACTTCTACGCTGTAGGGAATCTCTTGCTTATAGTGGAGTAGTATTTTTTCTCTAATTATTTCTGTGATGAAGAACCTCTCTGGTTTATCGGAGATCTGATCTTTAGGGAAATATACTGGACCTTCTGGCAGACGCTTCTTTATAGATTCTAATAAGTGCTCAGTTCCTAATTTTGTCAATGCAGAGATGACATGGACTTCGTCGAATTTTATTAGACCGTTCCAGTGTTCCATCATAGCTTTGATAGAATCTGGATCTGAGAGATCTACTTTATTGATCAGTAAGAATTTTGGAACTTTGGCATTTTTTATTTTGCTGAGCACCTTCTCATCTCCCTCATAAGTTTCCTCAGGTGTCGTGACGAATAATACAACATCTGCATCTTCGAATATAGAAAATGCTGCTTTATTCATCGCCTTCTGCATTTTGTAATTGGGATCATCTATGAGCCCAGGCGTATCTGAGAAGACAATCTGATATTCATCATTATTCCATATGCCTAATATTCTATGTCGGGTAGTCTGTGGCTTATGAGTAATGATTGCCATTTTCTCTCCCAGAAATGCATTCATGAGAGTAGACTTTCCGACATTAGGTCGACCGATAATATTGACGTATCCTGAGTGATGTTTGCTCACTTAATATTGGATTTGTTTGACATTAGAATTCATAATCTGAGAGACTTCTTGTAATACATTATGTGGGTTCTTCTTACGCCAGTTGATATCACAGAATCTATCACCTATGTTGCAATAATATTGTAATCTGGTCTTCTCCATCTCGTCCAGTACATGGTCTAGCGTGTTGAGTAAGCATATCCATCCACCATCATCCTTGATATCATCCCACCATTCCTCATAGTAGTCGACATCTGAGCCGTGGAAGTTAAGTACATTATCACAGGCGATGATGTATTTATATATTCCATTTTTGATCAGAGAATCTGCAAAGTGTCTCTTCAGAAACATTACATCATTGTTCAGACAATCGTTCCACTCACCTATAAGCTCTATAATCGCATATCCATCATCATAATCGACAAATAATGCCTTGGCATACAATGTAGGAGAGCCCATGTAATCCCATTGTGGATGTATAAAGTAGTTATACACCTTATTGCTAAAGGTGAACTCGCTGTACTCTCTTGCGTAGAATGGAGACTGCTCATCTATAGCAGAATCATAATACGCCTTCCACTTAAAATATGGCTCTATATCATGCATAAGGTACAAAGATATTGATATTTAGATACTATACCCATCTATTTCCAATCATAAAAACCCTAACATTGCGGCACACACAATCTTCACCCATATGGATATAATACAGATATTAGAATACATCGCCTTGCCTATGGCATTGATGTTTTTAGTATTGGTCATCATGGAAAATATATGGTGCTGGTTATTCGGTATCGTTTCGTCTGCGATATATGTATTTATCATGTACGAGAGTCATGTATATTCAGAATCTATTCTGTATGGCATATATGTCGTCTTAGGATTTTTCGGATGGTATAAATGGACTACTAATTCGGAAAGCCAGAATAGAATTAAGCAAGCAAGTGTGAAAACTCACATATTAATAATTTCCTTAGGCATAGTATTAAGTCTCGGCTTAGGCACAGTCATGAAGCACTACATGACGGATTCTTTCAGACCATATGCAGATGCATTCTCCTCTGTATTTAGTCTTATAGCTACTTATATGGAGGCTTACAAGTGGCTTTCAGCGTGGGTATTTTGGATTATTATCAATGTGTTCTCATTGTGGTTATATTTTGATAGAGGCTTGCACACAACTTCGATACTGATGCTGGTCTATTTCGTATTTTCGATTGTCGGTTACGTAGAATGGAGACGACGATATCTGAAACAAAATACGTTAACATAGTCATGACTATCCTCATCACAGGTCCAGAATGCTCAGGAAAGTCTACACTGGCAGAGCAACTCAGTACAGAACTACTTATTCCGTGCATCCAAGAACATGCTCGGAATTATCTTTATGCCCACGGGTCAGATTATTGTTATGCAGATCTTCTACAGATTGCACAAGAACATGCTGAGATATTAGATTCTTCCGATGGTGGAAGTTATTTACTCGATACTTATTTACTTAATATTAAGATATGGTCTGAGTATAAATATGGGAAAGTGGACCCATGGATAATCACTCAATTAAGTCATCTTAGATTCGACCATATTCTTCTAATGGAGCCAGATATAGAATGGACCCATGATAAGTTGCGGGAGAATCCAGATAATCGGTATGAGTTATTTGATATATATAGAAGAGAACTGAATACCTTGGATTGGACATATGATATTATTTCTGGCAGTTATGATGAGAGGTTGTCCAGAGCTCTTGATTTGTTGAGATAGGTTGTTTTTACAATGAAATGTACATTAAAATTCTATTATTGTTTTCATTTCTACGACTGTCAATATTTCCTTTTTTGCTATCCTTGCTGATAACGACATATAGATTTATGGATAATGTGTAACTTTGTGTCGATAGGGGTGCTGAGTGACAGATTTATTTTAGTGTAAATTATTGTAATATCTAACTCTCGGCTGAGAATATACCCATAGAACCTGCTCAGGTAATGCTGAGAAGGAATCTCGTCTCATCTGCATCAGCAGGCTACTATCCGTGTATTTATATTTAATAATAACTCTTAGATATTAGTGTCATAATGCTTATCAAGTCAGTTTACACCATTTTATTTACTCTATTGATTATATCATTATCAGCGCAGTATACCTTGTCTGGTAGAGTGGTCAATAGATCAGGAGAGCCTCTGATAGGTGCATCTGTATTCCTACACAGTACACAATCTGCCACTATATCTGATGATACAGGAGAGTTTGTTCTGGAGAATATCGAAGCAGGAGGGTATCAATTAAAATCCAGCTATATAGGCTACAAGTCATATTCTGAGTATATAGAAATCAGTGATAATTTCGAAGTAGAAATCATTCTGGAAGGATCACCCTTTCAGGTATCAGAGATAGAAATCATTGCATCAGAATTAGAGTATAAGTCTCCGTTTACCTTTACAGATTTAGATAAAGAAGAGATAGATCTCAAAGACCTTGGTCAAGATCTACCATATCTATTAGAGCATTCTCCGTCTGTGGTGGTCACATCAGATGCTGGTGCAGGGATAGGATACACAGGGATGAGAGTCAGAGGCAGCGATCCGACCAGAATCAATGTCACGATCAACGGTGTACCACTCAATGATTCTGAAAGTCATGGTGTATTTTGGGTCAATCTTCCAGACTTTGCTAACTCTGTAGAAGACATACAGTTGCAGAGAGGTGCTGGCCCTTCGACTAATGGTGCAGGCGCATTCGGAGCTACCATAGGGCTTAATACACAGAAGATTACACAGAATCCATACATTAACTTTAAGGGTAGCTATGGATCTTTCAATACACAGAAACTAACTGGTAGCATCGGGACTGGACTGATTAATAATAGATTTACCATAGATGGCAGATATTCAGTTATTAATTCTGATGGCTATATCGATAGAGGTCGATCTAAGCTCTCGTCATACTATTTCTCAGCCGCTGAAATAGGAGAGAACCACTCCCTTAGGCTAAATGTCATATCAGGTAATGAGATCACGTACCAATCATGGAATGGGGTCCCTGAGGCTAAGTTATTTGGGACCCAAGAAGAATTGTTGACACATTATTTTAATAATTCTAATGGAGATTATAATACAGTACAAGATAGCATCAATCTATTTGAGTCTGGCAGAAATTATAACGCATACACCTACGACAATCAAGTAGATGATTATGAGCAAGATCACTATCAGTTGCTATATGCATTGAGAACATCTGATAATTTTAAGGTAAATGCTACAGCACATTATACGAAGGGTAGAGGCTATTTTGAGACGTTTCGTAATCGAGATAAGCTAGCTAATTATGGGATAGATAATATCATAACCGCTGATAGTACAATTATATCTCGGTCTAATCTGATCAGAAGAAAATGGTTAGATAATAACTTCTATGGACTGATACTGAATGCCGATATACGACTGAGTGATGATGCCAATGTTGTCATAGGCTCTGGTTATAACATCTATGATGGAGATCACTTCGGTAGAGTCATATTTGTAGAAGGGGTTTCGGATACAGAATTAGACCCGACAAGAGATTATTACTTCAGTCAGTCCACTAAAAAAGATCTCAATACTTATGCAAAGCTTAATTATGATATAAATGGATCTCTAAAATTATTTGCAGACATACAGTATCGTAAGCTCGATTATGTCGCTAATGGCACAGACGATGACTTAACAGAATTCACTATAGATGCAGACTTTAATTTCCTCAATCCTAAGTTTGGATTATCATACAGCTTGTCTGATGCATCTGTCGTGTATGGATCTTATGCATTGGCACAGAGAGAACCAGTAAGATCTGACTTCATAGATGCCAGGGGTACAGATATTCCTAGTCCTGAACAACTCCATGATGTAGAATTAGGATATAGAACACAAATAGGTAATCTATCATTAGAGTCTAATATCTACTACATGTTGTATAAGGATCAGTTAGTGCTAACGGGAGCTGTTAATAATGTAGGAAGTCCCATCAGAGTCAATGTGGACAATAGCTATAGGGTAGGCTTAGAATTATCTGCGAAGTATCGCATTACCGATCAGCTGATCTGGAAACCTAACCTTACAATTAGTCGTAATAAGATCAGAGAGTTCCAGGAGTCTATATCATACTTTGATCCAGTGACTTTTGACTTCGATTTTTTTGATATTATAGATCATTCCGATACAGACATTTCGTTTTCTCCTAATATAATCGGAGGCAGTAATCTGATGTACATAATAAGAGATGGCCTATATGTCAATCTCTTATCCAAGTATGTGGGTAAGCAATTTTTAGATAATACATCATCAGATCTCAGAAAAATAGATCCTTATATTGTCAATGATATTCAGATTAGCTACTCATTTAGAAGTGATTATATACAGGACATTACAGCCAAGTTTTTAGTCAATAATTTCTTAGATACAAAGTATGTAGCTAATGGTTATACCTACTCATACGGTGTATCAGATCTGATAACAGAGAATTACTTGTACCCTCAAGCTGGCATTAATTTTTTACTTGGTATAGAAGTAACTTTTTAGGAAGGGTAATCATCGGATTATTAGAAATCTGCGATCATAATCTCAGGGGATAACATTCTATTTAATAAGGGATATTCAGAAATAAGAAGTTATAATCCCAGAGGGATAACTTTATGTTTAGCCGTACAAGAATTGCAGGGATTAGGATATATTTTCTAAGGGGATTTGTCTTGATTTTTACAAAAATTATGACAAATCTGATAGGCATGTGTAACCCTTATTGGTTGTATTTATCCAAATACTGAGTAATGGATTCAATTTATAATATCGCAATAAACTGAATCTAAGCAAATTAGGTTATTTCTGATCATCCCTATATTATACAAAAAAGCACATTGAATGAATCATCAATCAATGTGCTTTTTTGTTGTGCTTAGAAAGTATATCAGGTCTATCAGAAATTATAAGTTGCTCCGATTGTATATTCGAATAGATCGCCTTGGAAATATCGGTCTCTGTCTCTGTCTCTTACAATAAGCATTAGTTCTATTCCAAATTTCCATGGACCGAAGCCACTAGAATATCCTCCTCCTAAAAATGGAACAAATGGCTTAGCATTGTCTCCATTGCCTCCATCTATGGTGTAGTATACATATTCTCCTTTGAAGTATATCTGTTCCGTTATCTTAAATCTTGCATAAGGAAATAGTCCATAACTAAAGGTGGAAATGTTGTTAGGGCCATTAAGGTTTTGATAGAAATAGTAAAATTTTGCTCCTAATCCTCCTGTTATCCTTTCGATAACTTTATAACCTGCGCCCACTTTCCCTGATAATGAGAATCCTTGACCTAATCCGATATTACCGATAAGTATATCATAAGCCATACGATCTCTGATAGATATTGTTTCTGTATCATCACGATTAGTCTCGCTTCTTGATCTATCCGTTCGAGTAGATCTTTCAGTTCTATTTGTTCTTTTTCTTGATTTTCTCTGTGCACTCATATCTGATGCCATGCAGCAGGCAAAAATGATGAGTAACGTGGTTCCGATTATTCTTTTCATAACTAGCAAATTTACTTAAAAACTACTTAAAGACTGAAAATTACATAAACTGTAAACTACTTTACAATTATTTAACAACGATATGTCCATGGCAGCGTATATAGATATGTAATGTATCTTACCTTTAATAACAGAAAGTGCCAATTTAAAGTTTGGTATAGATTTTGAATTTCACTTCCTGCTAAAATGTCCTTTTTAGCGCCCTTCACACACTATCCTTTTAATTTTTTGAATACATCAGCGTAAGCGTACTGCTATGCCTGATAATGAGAATGAAACAAATTACTACCATGAGATACTGGATTGCTTTGGGTGTCCTCGTACTTGCATTATTGCTTATATCTGCTTCTGACGTGAAGGCACAAGTAGACAAGTACAACTGTAACACCTACGTTCCCCCGACCAATGATGACTGTGACGACGCCATACTATTTTCAGGTACGGTGGATGCTGTTACCTGTTGTGGTTCCATCGGTCAGATAGATCTATGCGGAGATATGGAGACCAGTATATGGTTCACATATAACCAAGCATCAGAGGGTACACAGTTTGACTTTACTAATATAGATATAGATGGTCCTATCGGAATAGAAATCTATTCTGGTGATTGTGATAACTTGACATTATTAGCAAGATCAGATTGTGCAGGTTTTACACAAGAGTCTTTGGTTGTACCTAATTGTAATAGAGAATTACTCATCCATATATCTACAAAAGAGGATGGATGTGGTGCATTTACAATGACTGCAACGGATATATCTGGATGCAATGCGGCTGAGGATTGTACAGATGTTACAGCTTCCCATACGATGTTCCCTTTTTCAGATCAGGGTGATGTCAGCCTTTCTTCTTGCTTAGACTTATCATGTAATAGTAGTTGTACTAATCAAAGTGTATGGTTCCAAGTAAGGACTGATGGAGTTGCAACAGCCCTTAATATTACAATAAAAAATGCTGATTTTGATCCATTGGTTTCGATAATTTCTGGATCATCTTGTAATGACGGATCAGATATAATTGTCTGTGAGCCATTTATATCAGGTGAGACTGTAGAGATAGGCGTGACGCAAGATTTTGTATACTTTATAGAGGTTTCCAGCGCTGGAGGCGATGCATCATCATTTGATATATGTGTGAATACTATCCAGCAAAATATAGATTGTGCTAATGCAAGCTTGCAAGTCATTAGACAAGAGTTTCCAGGAGCTAATCCTCAAGGACCATATTGCCCAGGTGAGACAGTCACTTTCTGTTATGACTTAGAATTTTTTGTAGATGATAGAGGTAGCGGTAACAATTGCCAGTGGCTACAAGGTGTTGTGCCTGTGCTTGGAGGTGGATGGGATCTTGCTGCTCGTGGATTAGATGATAACGTCCCTAACGATTGGGTTTATTGGCCAGAAGGTACAGTAGATTTTAACGTAGACCATCCGACAATAGGAGCGACTATAGACCCCTTAGGAAGGATATCTCTTGAGTATGGGCTTGGTGGGCTGAGCTCTGGTGATTTATTACCTGCAGGGTGGTGGATAACAACAAGTGGAACAGATCCTGATTGTGTGAATGATGGAGATCCAGATAATATGTGGGGTAAGGAACTCCCTTGTAATAGTACTTACTTCTTTACACATTGTTTTGACTTGACAACCAGAGCAGTTAGTGATATCCAAGATTGTGCCGATGATTTTGTTAGAGACCTTAGCGTAGAAGTATATGTTTTTGCCGATGGGCAGACAGGATGTTATGATAACTCTACCTGCACAGGGGATGTACCGGCTACATTTGAGGGACGATTAGATTGTAGTACTCTTTTAGACATTATTGCCCAAGATAAAGAGATGTGTTCGGGTGAGTTCTTAGACTTACCAGTATATATAGATGGAGGTTATGAGTCTGCGATATCTGTAGAAGTTGTCGATGCTGGTAATACCTCTGGTGCTAAGGATTGGATTTTTGAGAGTGGCAATGGAATTCTACCAGATCAGATTACTAATACCAGTGGCAGTATTCAGACTGTCAGTTATGCAGCGACTTTGTATAATCCACTATCGGATTGTCCAGCACCGACTGTATTTTTTGAGGTAACCGTTTTTCCAGAGGTTGTCGTTGCAGTTAATGCTCCATTGCTCTGCGAGGGAGCACCACAACAGATGAGTCCTAATGGGACTTATGATAGTTATGAGTGGTACGATTTAGATAATAATCTTCTTAGTCAAGATGCTACTGTTACAGTATCTGTCGCTGGGATATACATACTAGAAGTAACGGAAGGCAATTGTGAGAAACAGATAGAAGTAGATGTTACATCAGTCAATAGCCTTCCATATGCACTATTACAAGAAGACGTTACCTTATGTAATGCAGATATCGGAACTTTGGACACATCTGTAGACCTTAATGACTTTTTGGTATCTGGTGTAACAGGTAATTGGTTAGATGCATCGGGATTTAGAACGGATTCTAATATAGACGTAGATGGAGAAACAGAGGGAACAGTCACATACCAATTTACAACTGATAATGCTCAAGCACCTTGTCTAGATACGACATATAATTTTTCTGTAATAATAGAAAAATGTACTTGCCCGACAATAGATGTAACAGCTGTACCTTCTGCTTGCGCAGAAGGTCAGGTCATAGATCTTTCGGAATATGTAACTTCCTCTGATACTGGAACTTTTGCGGTAACAGGCGGACCTGACGTTACTACTGTGACAGTAGATGCAGATGGTATGATGACCTTATCTGAAGGAATTATAGGTGGTGATTATACATTCACATTCACATTAGATGGTAATAACTTTGGACCATCTTGTACGACGTCAGCTGATCTATCTATGACGATTGGAGAAAGTGCAGCGGCTAATATATTGACAGAATTTACCGCTTGTAATTCTACCGATGGCGTAGAGCCAGTAAGTTTAGATCTATCTGATATGTTTGTCGATGGTGCCATGGGAGTCTGGAAGAGTGATGATCTATCGATAGATGCAACAGATAATATAGACTTCATAGGCACCATGCCAGGAATGTATACAGCAACTTATGAGACATCCTCAGCTACCACACCTTGTATAAATCAATCTTATACACTAACTATCACCGTCAATGATTGCGCTTGCGAGCCATTAGAACTTTCTACAATCGCTAATATCTGTCAGGGAGGTGAGGTAATAGACCTTAATGATATTATCGTAGATGCAGGAGCTGGAACTTGGTCAATAAGCAGTAGTACTGCTACGATATTGCCAACATTAGAAGATAATTCCAGATTGAATATTGCAACTACTTCAGAAGCTGCCGTATATGATCTGACATACACTTTAGATAACTTAACACTACCAGCTAATTGCACGAAAGAAGCAACGGTTAGCTTTGAAATAATAGAATCATCAAGCGCAGATATATTGCCACAAGCAACTGTCTGTAATCTTAATATTGGGACAGATCCTGACTCTATCGATTTAGATGATTTATATGTATCTGGATCGACTGGAGAATGGGGAACTGCGGAGACTGCATTGACCATAGATGGTGATAATATTGTTTCGTTCGCGGGGCAAGATGTAAGAGATTATATATTCACGTACACAACTAATGATGCAATAGCACCATGTCAGGATGTAAGTTATGATATCACTATATCTGTTAAAGATTGTGCATGTCCTGCTCTTGTATTAGTGGCTCCACAGCAATTCTGTAATGAAGACTTATCTATACCATTATTAGATTTCATTGTCGATGCTGAGGCAGGCACATGGGAAGTTGTGGCCGGATTAGGAAGTGCAGTTCCAGAAATTGTAGGAGATAATCTAGTGATCACTTCGCTGACAGAACCTGGTTTGTATGATTTAGTATATACACTTTCTGATCCTAATGTGCCGTCTTCATGTGCAACTGAAGCGATCCTTGTCATAGAGATATTTGCAGCGCCTACAGCCGATTTGATCGATGAGCTTGTACTGTGTAATATGGATTTAGGAACTGTTTCTACGATGGTGGATTTGGATACATTAGTTGTAAGTGGTTCTGAGGGAGATTGGACATTTGATGCATCTGTACTGACAGTTGATTCAGACAATATAATATCTTTTGATGGATTAGATGCGGCAGAATATGTGTTAACTTATACAACTAATACAGCGACACCTCCTTGTACAGAAAAGGTGTATACAGTTGCTGTTATATTGCAAGATTGCTCTTGTCCTGTAATCGATGTTCAGGATATAGGGAATCTGTGTCAGGACGATCAAGTGATTGATTTGACAGACTTTGAAGGAAATTCGGAGCCAGGCATATGGTCAGATTTACAACATGCAGGATTAGCGATTCCCCCTGTGTTAGATCCTATCCAAAATGAAATAATTGTCGAAGACAATACGACTGCAGGTGACTATACGGTTACTTATACCTTAGCACAACAAGGCCTTCCACCATCTTGTACTCAGGAGATGCTCGTCGCATTTTCTGTCGTACCGAGTGCTGGAGCTGAAGTGGTGGAGGATATAGTTGTGTGTAACAGTGCAGTAGGATCACTTCCGCTAATTGTAGATTTAGATACTCTTGTGCTGTCTGGAGATACTGGAGAATGGAGTGTAGATAATGGACTGGGTTTAGATGCTGATAATATTGTCAATTTCGATGGAATCGCAGTGGGCTCATATACATTGACTTATACAACTAATACTGCTGTACTACCATGTGTAGATGAGTCTTACGATGTAAATGTGGTAGTGACTGATTGTTCATGTCCGCTTGTTGCATTGGGTGTAGCGCCAGATCTATGTAATTCTGATGTTGAGTTAGACTTATCGACATTATTACTGACTGGTGTTGGCGCTGGTACATGGTCTTACGTGGATGGTCCAGAAATATTGACGATAGATGGAAATAATAATCTTCAGTATAATGGAAGTGCATCGGGTTTGTATACTTTGGAATATACCTTAGAGGGTACGATTCCTAATGGATGTGACGAATCTGCTACGGCAGAGATTAGCATATATGAAACACCAGAACTTATCATCACACCAGAGCAGACAGTATGTAATGCAATGAGCAGCCAGTCTCCGACTTGTGTAGACTTTACGACATTTAGCAACACATCGGAAGGTATATGGGAGAAGCCTGCAGAATATACAGGTGACTTTTCAGATATAACTAATGTATGTTTTGAAGGCTTAGCGGCTGGTACGGAATACACATTTACATTTACAACAAACAATGCAACACTTCCTTGCGATGATGTATCAGCAAGTATTACAATAGAAGTCATTAATTGTGATTGTCCTAATCTTGAGCTTAATAATCCAGAGCCACTTTGTGCAGATGGAGGGGTGTTAGATCTATCTACATTAGAGACATCTGAGACTGTTTCAGGAATGTGGAGTTTCTTAGATGGACCTGAGACTGTAGCACTTGCATCTGATAATATATTTGATGTTACAAATAGAACTGTCGGAATTTATACATTTGAATTTACACCTGTCGTGACGCCTGATGTACTATGTGATCAGTCGGCTACCATTGAGGTACAAGTATTTACTCCATTGTCAGCTGGCACAGGTAATGTGATAGATTTCTGTGAAGGTGAAGAGGCATCTGTTCTTCTATCCAGCTTATTAGATAATGCAGATTCAGGTGGTAATTGGGAAGAGACTTCTACAGTGCCATCTATAGGAGGAATAGATCCAATGACTGGTACTTTCAGTATTGCTGGTGAGATAGCAGGTACATATGAATTTACATATAGTCATCTCGCAAGTGCAACTTGTCCTTCAGTTGCTGCAGAAGTAATAGTGGTTATTCGGCAAAGTCCAGTGGCGGATGCAGGTCCAGATTTTGAATTAACTTGTGCAGAGAATACAGTTATGCTTGGCGGACCTAACATGGATATGGGACAAAGAGTGGAGTATATGTGGACGGAAGAAGGTGGACAAGTTATACCTAATGCCCAGACAGCAGATCCTATAGTCACGCAGCCAGGAATATATTCCGTAGAATTATTAGATAACCTGTTTGGATGTGTGAGCAGAGATACTGTGATCATTACAGAGGATAGAAGCATACCTACTTTTGTGGCTACTGTACGACCAGTAAGTTGTGACGGCACTTCCTTAGGTGGTATCGTGATATCTAATTCTCAAGGTGGTAATGGAGATTACAGCTACAGTATAGATGAGGGTAGTACATGGACTGATAATACACTATTCGATAATCTTGCAGCAGGAACTTACGATATAATAATAGAGGATGGCAATGGTTGTCAGTCTTCTGTTATGGGACTTGTAGTACCTGAGCCAATATTTATAGGATTAGATATAGGGGAAGATCAGGAGGTAGCATTCGGTGATGTAAGTATCACTCTATCTCTTAATACCATTGCTTCTGCAGAAGATATCATGATAGTTGTATGGGAAGAAGATGGCGAAGTTATCTGTGAAGGCATGCATAATGATTGCGTGGAAATAGAAGTAGACCCTGATGGGGTATCGACTTACTGTGTTACAGTGACTGATGACAATGGATGCCAAGAGTCAGCATGTGTTGTGATCACTGAAGTATTAGACCCTAATGTCTATATGGCTAATATATTTACACCAGATCAGTCGACATTTAATAATAGAATATTTGTACAGACGGATGAGAATATAGAGCTTGTCAGTGAGTTTGTTTTGTTTGATAGATGGGGAGAAAAAGTTTTTCAAGCGACACCAGATCATACGCCTAATAATCCAGCTTTTGGTTGGGATGGACAATTTAATGCGAGCGATGCTCCTTCAGGAGTATATACTTACTTCGTAGAGGTCATAGATGTGTTAGGTGACACCAGAAAAATATCCGGAACAGTCACACTAATGAGATAGTAACTAATTAACAAATTAGATTATAAGAATTAACATGAAAGGATGGTCATAGCAAATATGACTAACCTTTCTAAGTTTCGGACGATCCATTAGTACTATTATTACTTAAGTATGTCAGATATCTCATAAGAGAATTGGTTAACCTCTGCGTTAATTCACCTGCCTCCATTGTAGGCAGATAGGCTTGGCATAACCTGTGCCGCTCACGGCGGTAGCTACGACTATGGGGCAGCCCACCTACATTTATGGTTCACTCTATTCGAGGACTATCATACTCTATTCGTCTGGAAGGAAACCTTTCGCTCATACATTGATCTTAACAAATTCTCTTTTATAATCTTATCCGACACCATTAAATTTATATGGTATAATTACTGTAATCATCTGACTTCACTAATCTATATATTTGCTTACGATTGATATATTTATTATACTTATAGAGTCCTATTTCACGTTTTGAGACGTTATATCAATCAAAGTAGAAACCATTAGAGCCCTAATTACCATAGCATGCTTTTGCATTGCCGCCATGGCATTGTCACAACCTTGTTCTATAAGCGAGACTATTATCCTGCAAGCACAAGATTCTACCGTCATTACCATCGATGTCGATGGTCTGGTAGATGATGATCTAAGTAGTAATCAGTTATGTGGCGTCAGGCTATTTTTCAGTCATGACCAGATCGGTAATATTAGGATGATACTTACATCTCCAGCGGGACAACAAGTCACTCTCATCGGTCCAGGGACTGTCAGTTCGGGACTTACGCCAGTTATAGATTGGAATATATTAATTAATCCTTGTGGATCTCCTGCAGCACCTGATGCTGGATTCTCTGACGTATGGGATAATGATCAGCCGTGGGCTTCATTGAATACATACGATGGAATCTACTATCCTAATAACGGTTGCTTAGAAGATTTCGATATGGGTAGTGCTAATGGAGTCTGGACCTTAACTATAGAAAACTTAGGAGCGATAACTGGAGAAATTGAATTTTTTGAATTAATTTTCTGCGATCCAGCAGGCAGCAATTGTACACCCTGCTATCTATTCGCTGGAGAGCTGACTACAGACTTCTATACGACCTGTCAGCAAGACATTCAGCTGAGAGATTTAGATGATCTGCTCGATCCTATTTTTACTATAGATCCTCAGACACAATCCTATACCTACGTGCTGTCAGACTCAGATGACATCATAAGTTACAGCAGTTCTATGTCACAATCTGATACCTTACCACCTGGGATATACACAATCTGTGGACTGGCCTATTTAGATGAAGATCTTACATCGTTTCAGACAGAGACTTCTTTAACTAACTTGGTAGAGCTCATAGAGAATGGAGACATTTGTGCTGATCTGACGGATCGTTGTATGACGCTAAATATTAGTCAAGTAGCTAACATTATATCTATCGATACCACCTTGTGTATGGGAGACACATTGTCATTTTTAGGCATACAAGTCGTTGATAATTTAGATACGAATATCCTGAGAACTAACCAGGTGACCTGTGATTCACTCATAATCATTAAGGCTACAGTAGTGACTCCATTAGCTATAATTTCTGCACCCCAGACTCAGGTTATATGTGGTAATTCTGTATTCTTAGATGGAACACAAAGTACAACTAATGGATCTGACATAGAATACAATTGGACCACAGATACTGGCTCCTTCGTTAATGATATAGGGCCTATTGCAGCAATTGATCGAGAGGGTAGTTACGGTCTTGAAATTATAAGTGATGGCTGCAGAGATACCACAGATGTAGTGATTACCGCTGTAGATACATTTGGGATCGATTATGAGATCATGGGCGGTGTATGTCCAGGAGATACTTTTGTCGTTAATTTTTCTTCTACGCTGTCTATCGATAGCTACACCTTAGAAGGACCTGATATCATATCTGATAACTCTGACAGCTTTACCACAATCAATTCTGGAGAATACTTTATCAATATCTCTTCGGGCACCTGTATGAGACGTGATTCTTTTTTATTGGATAATGAGGCAACGATATTTGATATACAAGTATCTTCTACTATAATCGACTGCGACAGTACTATATCGAGAACAGTAGTGACTACGAATGCTACTAATCCTTCATATACATATGATGGGCCTTCCACTATAAGTGAGATTTCTAATATGATAGGTATCACAGTGCCTGGTATCTACAGGGTCACTGTAACAGATGATAATGGATGCACTGGCTCCCAGGCATTTATTGTAGAGGGGAGTGCTGACTTACCACAAGTTATGACCACCGATGTCATGGCCACATGCGAGAGTCCAGAAGCGGTTCTACCACTGACCATAGACTCACCTTTCGATTCTATTAGATGGATGGGTCCTATGGGTTTTGTATCCACTCTTCAGAACCCTATCACAGATATTCCAGGTGATTATACTTTTGTCGTCTATAGCCCTAATGGATGTAATGTGACATCCACAATTACACTGACGACTTCTAATGTATCACCAAACTTCAGTATTATAGGAGATACAATATCTTGTAATAGTCCAATCGCAAATCTTTGCATTGCAGAATCAAACTTGATGGTCCAGTGGACATTTAATAACCAACTGATCTCCGAAAACCAATGTGTAGATGTCAGTGAGTCAGGCCAATATTTTGTCAATGTATTAGATATGAATGGATGTACAGGAAGTGGTACATACGATCTCATAGATATTACAGCTTTTCCAGATGTAAGTATCTCAGCCGATAATCTTGTGCTCAGTTGTAATGATATCATGGTGGAGCTCCAATCCTTGTCAGGTTCTGGTAGTTCTAATCTTATGTACTCATGGATTACTGAGGGGATAGAAATATCTAGTGAGCCATCAGTTGTTACAGTAGACACAGGATCTTATATCCTGATAGCCACAGATATTCTTAATGGTTGCATGACTTCTGATACGGTTATGGTGACATCTCCGTTTTCGGAATTATTAGATAATGATATTTCAATAATTGCTGATTCCTTATCCTGTGATCAGGATAGCACCGAAATGATAATATCTGGCATAGATTTAGAAGCTTTAGATATTTATATCAATCAAGAACTAATTTCCAATAATGATAGTATCATACTCGCAGAAGGGCAGTATGACATTTTATTTATAGATTCTTTAATGTGTGAGAGATCATTTCAGTTAGAAGTTGCAAGAGCAACTGACTGGATAATAGATGCTGGTCCTGATATCACAACAACTTCTGGAAGCTTAGTAGAACTGATGCCATTAAGTACTCTACCGGAGTCCATGATCAGTAATATCATGTGGTCTGATCCCTCTAATCTAAGCTGTGATGATTGTCTGAATCCGACATTAACAGTAGGTGTAGATCAGTTACTAATCATAGAAGTGATGGATAATGACGGATGTACTAAATCTGACTCACTAAGAATCATCGTAGATAATAATACAAATATATATTTCCCTAATGTGTTTGCTCCAGACTTAGAAGGTGATAATGGTGTTTGGCAAGTATATCTGCCAGACGGCAATGTGAGAGATTTTGAGCTTAGAATTTTCGATAGATGGGGAAATATGGTAACTTTTCAGACCGAAACCACAGAAAATAGGTCAATTTCGTGGGACGGGACATACAATGGCGTCTTAGCAGAAGCTGGATTGTATGTTTTTACGGCTACATATTTTGATAATACCAACCGAGAATTCCTGATCCATGGTCAGATTTCGCTCCTGCGTTGAGGTAATCTTTTTATATGGCATTTTTTGTCTTGTTCGAATAACGTTTTACACAAGTGACTATTTATAATGAAGAATTTATACCTAATAATTTCCCTAATTACCTTCAGTTATATTTCAGGATTATCACAGGCAGACGATTGTGGAGATGCCAATGCAGAGTGCAACTTAAATCAACTTACATTCAGAGGTATGAATGCACCTGCAGGAACTGGAGCAGGAGGAGATGTCTGTAATGGAGCTGGGGTCATACACAATGCCTTATGGTATGGGATACAGGCGCAAGCTACGGAGATGGATATCGATGTAGTTGTCAATACATGTATGCAAGGCCCTAATCCCCCCTGTCCTGATCTGGGTGTCCAGATTGCCGTTTGGGGACCAGGTTGTCCTGCTGACGGTGGGACATGTATCGGAGGAAGTGCCGACTGTACTGAGACAGGTGAACCTTATACGGTCACTGGCCTAATAGTAGGACAAAATTATTATGTATTGATCGATGGATGTTGTGAGTCTATATGTGATTTTGGTATCTCTGTTACGGCCTCTGATTGGGAGCCAGACTTTGCTCCACCTAACGAATTGATAGCTACTTTTAATAGTTGTACATCTCCATTTCCTGAGAATGTCTTTTGTGTAGGAGCACCAGTTACGATTGATGTCGATGATGCAGATCTTCAGAATTTCGGTGCAGACTGGATATGGTCTATCTCTGGTCCTGCTGGTGTAGATTATGTAAGTGGTAATTTCAGTGGGGGTGGCTCTAATTTCCAAGTTGGAGATTTGGCCAATGGTGATCCAGGATTCAGTGAGATAGAGATGGTGTTTTCTGTTCCTGGAGATTATGTAGTAACTCTTGAAGATATAAAAACTGGATGCGATGATGGCAATGGACCAACACCTCTTTCTATTACAATTGTGAATAGTGATCTCCAACCCTTCGGCATATGGAAAGTCTGTGAGTATTCATTTGTACAGCAGAATATACCCTTTGTACCACCTACGATAAATATTGATGGCGTAGATTTCCAATGGAATGGAGGACAAGAAATTACAGCAGCAGATCTCGGACCGACCGGAGGTGTATTGACCATAGATTATATAGATGATTGTGGTTGTACTTTTCCACAGACAATAGAGATTAATATTGTAGGATTTAATCCGATACCAGCTGTCTCGATAGAATTATTCGATTGTCAGTTACCATATACATTCGAGGGTGTAGACATAACTGATATAGCAGATTTTAATGGAGAAACTCTGATCTTATTGGGAGCCTCGCCGGATCAAGATTTTAATAATCAGAATTGTGACTTAGCAATAGAATTAACGATCACAGAGATTGTATTGTTAGATTCTATGATTATAGGTGACTGTGGACCGAATGGGGTGGCGATGACACCGGATTTGTATAGAGCAGATAGTGATTTATTCGAGATTGATAATATTACCTTTGCATGGTACGACACTGCCGATCCTACGACGATTATATCTACGCAAGCCACTATAGATGCTGTCTCGGGCGTAGAGTACTGTGTAGATATTGCAGGTGTGGTAACAGACTCCTACACTGGTAACTCATCAGATTGTACATATAGAGCTTGTCGTGTGGCACCAGCAGGAGGCATGTCAGCTAATCCCATCGCTATGACTTACGACGCAGCCATCTGCGAAGACGAAGTGAGTAATATTAATTTAGGAGTCAATCAAGAAACGAATGTTACCTATCAGTGGAATCTTCCTCCAGGATATTCCACAGGCGGACCTACTAATCTACCTACTATTACAGTTTCTATATTTAATTATGACCCATCAGAACTACTAACCCTTACTGTTACGGGAGAATGTGGTTCTCCTCAGACATTAGAGTTTCCTATAGAAGTGCAAAGCCTTCCAGCTTTTACGATAGATATTATTGGAGAAAGATGTGAGGGTGAGACTGTCTCACTTAGTTATGGCGGTGATCCTACGGGTGTAAGCAGTTACGAGTGGGATGTAGCTCCAGGAGTTATAAGTAATGGCGACAACACAACACAAGAAGTGGATGTTGTTTTTTCTGATAGTGGAGATTATACTTATATGTTAACGATATTCTCTTCTGGTGGTTGCGAGGAATCTCTTACTAATATTATTAATATAGGTCAAGAGTTAGATAACCCTATGATTACCTGTGACATAGGAGCGACAACTGCTAATCAGATAGTATTCACGTGGGATCCAGTTGCTGGAGCTAATGGATATACTATTTCTGATATAGATTTACCTCCAGGAGCAATGGGGACTTGGGATGGCATGACGACATATACAGTCACAGGAGTATCTCCTGGTGATGAGGCTACAATACAAGTATTCCCTTTAGGAAGTAACTGTGGCTTTCCATCATCTGTAGCAACCTGCATGGCCGCATCTGTCACATGTGATCCTCCTGCACTTAGTGATATTGGAAACTTTAACGCCATGAGTTTTTGTGCAGGAGATATGGGTAATACGCCTGTACAATTCACAGTCACTGCTCCAGTAGGATACACTGGCACTTATAGCGGTAATGGGGTGACAACTTCGGGGCTTTTTGACCCAGATGACGCTGCTGTTACTATTGGGAATAATACGATCACTTATACTTATGTAGATGATACAGATCCCAGTTGCTCACAGCCTGTAGAGGCAACTATGACAGTAGGGCAGACACCGACAGTGAGTCTTAGGATAGATGCAACTGATGTATGCCAAGGAGAACCTATTGTACTCTCTGGTCCTTCTACAGCTGATAACCCATTATATGATTATGGAAGTGGCGATGGCGATTTTAATGGTTTGACATTTAATGATGCAGGACCTGATGTGGTATCGGTTACTGTCACAGGCGCTTCTGGATGTACTAACGAGACATCTATTTCATTCACTGTTGTAGAAGCATTAGAACCGATCTTTGTTTCTTGTACGCCTTCTACAGAAGATGTAACATTTACATGGAATGAGGTGGCTAATGCAACCGATTATACCGTCACATACACTAATCAAAACGGAACAGTCACTACTGAGAATCTTTCGACAATTGAGACCTCATTCTTAGCGGATAATCTAATGGAAGGCGATGAAGTATTTTTATTAGTAATCGCTAATCATCCTAATCCGAATTGTATGGGTGTGACAGGTAGTGCTGTATGTACTGCTATAGCATGTGACGAACCAGTCATATCAGTTACAGCAACCCAGCAAGAATTCTGTTCTAATGATCCAGTAGGGGCAGTCAATATAGATATATTAGTTAACGGGGTGCCCCCAGCAGCAGGCACTGGAACAATAGTAGGAGATGGGGTATCTCAAGTCGGAGGTAATGCCGTTTTTGATCCAGCTTCTGTTATGACAGGGACTTATACTGCCGTATTTAGCTATACCAGTCCGATAGAAAGTTGTGTAACCACAGAAGATATAGAATTTGTTGTGAATGTCGTCCCGGTACCAGTAATTACTGCATCTGAATTGACCACGTGTATCGATAAAGCAATAACGATAGATCACACAGGTAGTCCAGCTATTGGTACAGCGTCATGGGTGGTCAGTGGGGCTAATGAGATTAATATGACAGCTACCGACCGAGAGCTTTCTTGGAGTAGTCCAGGGATTTACCCAGTCACCTTGACATATAGCGTCCCTGGTTGTAATCCAGAATCTTCTACAGTTATGATAGAAGTAGTAGAAGCAGCTACTGTGCCTATGATAAGTTGCGAGAATTCAGGAACTGACTTCATTCAGTTTGGCTGGAATGATCAGTCACAGTTTATGTACGAGATATTATTAGATGGTGTCTCTCAGGGTACACAGTCTGAGTCAGAATATATAGCAGATAACCTAACAGAAGGACAAGAAGTCATTATCACAGTGATAGTGATAGATCCTGCATGTGGCAACCAAGAAGATTTTCGTACATGTAATGCAACGGCATGCAATGTCGTTTGGAATATCACTAACATTCCAGATGAGATTTGTTATTCACCAGGTGATCCTCCTTTAGAATTAATGGTTAGTGGATTTGATCCATTTATGCCAGCAATAATAATCGACGCAGAATGGCAAAATCCCGAAATCGTAGACAATCTATTTACACCTAATCCAGGGTCAGCAGAATACACACTACTTGCAGTATACAATAACGGCAATTGCACAAGAGATACAAGCTTTGTAATTAATGTATATGATACACCAGAATTCTCTCTATCAGCCTCAGCTATGACCATCTGTGAAGGTGAGGCAGCTACGATAGAATATGATTATACGGGTCCAGGTAATGAGGTTCTGATGTGGGACTTTGGTGGTGCTACGGAGCTGACTTCTGCTGATGGATCACAAGATGTAAGCCTTGATGCTGCTGATACGTATACTGTTACTTTGCAGATAGATAATAATGGTTGTCCTTCTGATATAGAGGAAGTTATGATTACTGCAGAACCAGAACTAATTGCACCAGTATTATCTTGTGGAGCTGGGACGATTACCTCTGCAGAGTTCACTTGGGATGCAGTAGATTGTGCCAGTGAATACATCATATCTGTAGACGGCTCAGTCGTCGCTACACAGGCGGGTACCAGCTATACCGTAGAAGATTTGCTATCAGAACAATCAGTAGAAGTAACAGTAGAAGCAGTATCTGACTGTGCATGTGGTAATGTGATTTCTGACGCCATTCCTTGCGAATCCTTACCATGTCCTGTCGAGCTATTTGATTTCAGTAGAGATCCTATGGATGCTGTATGTATAGATCTCAATGCGATGGCATTTACCATCACTGCGACACCGCAGACCTTACTAGGTAATGGAACAGGATCGTGGACAATTACTCCTTTCCTAAGCGCAGATGGTAATGCAGATCCTTCGCTAGCAAGTCCAGGGACGACTACTATAGAATATAATTACTTAGAAGGTGTTTGTAACTATACGACGACGACGACCATCACATTTATAGAAGCACCTTCCATTAACTTATTAGGAGCTACAGATCCAGCTTGTCCTGATGATACCGGAGGTACTATCAGCGTAGAAGGTGTCAATGGTACAGCACCATATATGTATAGTATAGATGATGCGTTGCCACAATCATCTGGAGAATTCGATGCGGTAAGTATCGGATCTCATACGGTTGTTGTCACAGATGCTAATGGATGCGAAAGTGATGCTGCCACAGTAGACATCATGCCCCCTACAACGGCTACCGTAGTTATCACTGGACCGAGCACAGTAATACTGGATAATGATGCGACCTACGAGCTTAATTTTAACGGTACACTTGATCCTTCATTGATAGAGAATATTACTTGGATTAGAGACGATGTAGTAGTAATAGATGATCCTAGCGGTACGACTTACACATATGCGAGTGCTACAGAAGATGCTAGCCTACAAGTGACAGTTACTTATGGTGGTGGCTGTACAGTAGTTTCAGAAATATTTGCGGTAGATGTCAAGCAGATACAGGCATTCTACATACCTAATACAATATCTACACGATTAGATGGTATGAATAATTCTTGGTCGATGTTTATCAAAGGAGACGAAGTCTTCCCGCAGAATATAAAAGTATATAATCGATGGGGTAACTTAGTGTACACCCAAGATTGGGATTATGATGTCAATAATCTTCCTCCATCAGAAGTACCATTATGGGATGGATTCTATGGAGAAACTGGACCAGCCATCGTATCAGAAGTCTATGTATATGTCCTAAGCTTAGAATATGAAGGGGAGAATAGAGTGACATCTGGAGATATAACGATCATCAGGTAGAAGACATATTTTATTATTATTAATCCGAAAGCATCGAATTTGATTTTTTTGATGTCTATATGGTGAGTGAACTAATACAAATGTGAAGGAATAGCCTTTTAAGCGGATATTTCGCATTAAATTGATACAAAGTGACAGTAATTTCAGTTTTTTAAAACTATTATTGTCCAGAACTCTTTCGATTACTTAGAACCGATTACCTTTTTTACTTATATAATCAACTGTATGAAATCCTTTTTAACTCTTTTTCTTTTCTCAATTACTTTTGGAATTACAAGTGCTCAGATTATGATAGATAATCCACCCATGGATGGTGGTCCTGCGCCTTGTGAAGGCGGTCTACCAGGAGACAATTCAGCATTTATGACATGGTTAGATACCAATGGCGGAGGTGTGGCATCTTCAGACTGTGGATCAATAGATCCTGATCCTTGGAATAGTGACTATGATCCTGATAATTGGCAAGATAATGGTTGTACCATAGATATTACGGTTACTTTCACGGTAGAAGATGATTGTTCAAGTCCTCCTGAGACATTAGCTCCTGTTACTTTTTCATTGAATGATAGTGATGGACCACAGTTCGTATCCACTCCACCTGATATGACATTTGAGTGTGATGGCACAGGGAATGCAACTGATATACAAGATCATATAGATGCATATGTTAATGGTTTATCTACGGGTGATCTAACAGATGATTGTTCTAGTAGTGATGATGTCATCGCAAGTATAATGCATGATGGGGCTGGCGCAGCAGGTACGATGTTTGGTTGTACAGAGGATATCACTATCACTTTTACCATAACGGATAATTGTGGCATGACTGAGACAGCTACAATGATCATCACTATAGACGATACTATGGGCCCCACCGTAGACAACCCAATTGATGATTTAACTTTCGAATGTGACATGGCTACTAATGCATCTACTATAGATGATTGGATTAACAATAGACCTGGACTTATGGTCACAGAAGGCTGTAGCTCGGTCGCAGATATAACTCCTGAATGGGATGGTACGATCCCAGAATGTGGATCTTCGATCACCATAAACTTTATAATTACAGACGAATGTGGAACTGAAACAACGACATCTGGTACTGTTACTATAGTAGACACAACTCCACCGGATCTTCCAGCAATTGCTAATCCTGCAGTTATACAGTGTGATGAAGCTCAGAACGAAGCATTAGCGCAAGAAGCAATAGATAGAATTGTCGATAACTTATTACCGTCACTTACAGATAATTGTGTAGATGGTTCTGAACTTATGTTTAACCCAGATCCTACGGTTTCAGGTCCTCCATCTCCGACTGGTAGTTGTACATACGAGTATGTGGTTACTTTTACATTAGAAGATCCATGTGGTAATCCGTCAGTACCCCAAGATGTGACGATTTCTTTTGAAGATACAACACCACCAGAATTTGAAGTGCCATTTCCAACAGATGAGAGTTACCCTTGTTTCTCAGATGCACCACCGCTCAGTAATTTAGCTACAATAGATGTTTGCGAGGGTGTAGGAGTTGCTGATGGCATAGAGGATACATCTCAGCTTCTCTGTGATGGGCAAGGTATAGTGACCAGAGAATATATATTGGAAGATGCATGTGGTAATCCACATCCTGATAACCCATTTACACAGACGTTGACCATAGGTGATCCTGCAGGCGTTGCAATTACATGGATAGATGAGTCTAGTACTCTACCTGGTCAAAGTGATATATCATTCCAGCTTAATTCGGTGGAATGCGATAACCCATACAATTTTATGGACTGTGCATGGATTGCAGATCCTTCAGATCCTTCTTCACAGACCTGGCCTTTTCCTCTCGTGGAAGGTACACACTTTGAGAGTAATTCACCTTGTGGAAATCTAATGTGGACATCTACTGAAATGCCATGTTCGATAGACTTAGGAGGTGGGTCAGTAGAAGTAACGTATACGGTAACTGATGATTGTGGCAATAGCTTAGAATATTCATTTACGGTAGATGTCGATTGTTCCAGCTGTTCAGGTGGAACAGGAAATGTCTGTGAAGATTGTGAGAGTTCTTCTCCTGGAAGTGCCTGTAATACTTGTGATATTAATGAATTAGCAGGAGGGGTATCAGGTTGTAATCCTCCATGGGAAGGTGGAATTCAGTCAGGCCAACCATCTCCATTATGTGGAGGAGGTGTACCTAATAATATGTCATGGTTCTCATTTACAGCAGGATCTTCTGAGATCGATGTTTCGGTATGTCCGAATAGTTGTATACCTGGTGAAAATGGATTTTCAGGTATACAAGCAGGAATCTATGATGGATGTGGTGGTTCTTGCTTATCAGGTGACGACAGTTGTCCTCCTGGAGATCCTTGTAAGGATTTTTCTCTTTCTGGTATGGTGGTGGGTAATACTTACTATGTATTCGTGGATGGATGTGCTGGATCGGAATGCCAGTGGGATATTACCATTACTGGACAAGCGGCTTATGTGATAGATAATATGGAATCTGTGGTGGTAGAATCGGATTGTACTCCATTGATTCCTGGTCAGTATTGCCCAGGTCAGATGGTAGCCTTTAATGTTAATCATGCAGGTGATTCACCTTCGGATAATGGATCTTTTGATGGCCCTGGGCCATATGATCCAAGCTCAGACTTATGCTTTGATTGGAGTTCTAGTCCAGGATTAGATGGATACAATGATGTAGTGAGTCAGGGAGATAATGGTGCACCAGGACCTATGGTGGAACTACCTTTTGTAAGTGTACCTACGACTTATACGATCTGTATAGAAGATGTATATGGTCCGTGTGAAGATGCTTGTGATGATGGAGATTGTGTCGGTGATTGTTGCTTGGATATTGTCATTGCTCCGTATGATGATGAGCCTTATGAATTTGATGTATGTTACGAGGATCTCCAGCAAGGATGGGACCCGTCGGAAGCGATCGCCCTGAGGGGAGGACTAGTAGGCTGGGAAGGCGGCTTGATAGGGCTAAGTGATGTAGGTCGTGAAGTCTGTGCAGAAGCAATAGATCCGCAATGTGGATGTAATTTCTTCCAGAAAGTTACAGTTAATATCGTGGGAGAAGAGTTCAAAGAGCCATACACTTTCTTCATGTATGATTGCCAATTTAAAGATTTAGAAGGAAATTTTGATGATTATGAGTGGATACATCCTGAAACATTCCAAGAAGAAATTATACCGTATAATGCGCCTCAAGGATTGTGCATATACTTGGTAGAATTATCAGAGGACGAAGACTGGAATAGAACAAGATGTGACTTTCCGATAGAAGTGTCTGTACAGACTACTGAAGTTTTAGACATTTTGACGCCAGGTCCATGTACACCTAATGGAACAGAATATTGTTGGGCGTTAGATCTTGATGGGGTAGATGATGATTGGCCTGAGATAGATCCTAATTATATGGTAGAATGGGTACTCTGTGATGATCCTGAGGGTTCTGCAGTTTCTACTGGTGATTGTTTTAGCATTACAACTGTGACTGCTGGAGAGTATTGTGTAAGAGTGACTTACAGTTTCTTTAATTCAGAATACCCTGATGGAGGTCCTGAGCTTAACGGAAGTTGTTCCGAGCTATTTGGTCCTCACATGTTGGATTCTGATGTCGCATCACCACCTATTATAGATGGTGTCACGGAATTCTGCGCTAATGACTTGATGGATAAGGAATTCTCTATAGATGTGCCAGCAGGTTCCACGGATACATACACATGGAGTGTAGCTGGAACAGGTGCCGTGATTACAACACAAAGTGCTAATGGCGCTGAGATCACATTTGATCTAACTGGTTACGATTTTAGCCAACCGATTACAGTAGATGCCAATACAGCCTGTGGAGAATCTCGAGAAACACTTAACTTAACCTCTATTCCTATACCTACACCTGAGATAGGCGCAATAGATGACATATGTTTGACCGGAGGCGTAGCTTCAGTAAGCGAAATATTCTACGGTGCAGGTAGCGCAGAGATAGCAGAATATATATGGACACCTAGTAATAATAATTCAGCAACAGTAGATTTTGCAGCCGCAACAGAAGGTCAGCAAGATATAATGCTTACTGTCGTAGATGTCAATGGTTGTATGTCAGATCCCGTATCTGCAAGTTACTTAGTGGTAGCTCCGTTAGATGATCCTCAGGTCCAGTGTGGAAACTTAACAGATAGTTCTGTAGAGTTTGTGTGGAATGATATACCAAGTGCTACCGGATATATAGTAGATGTAACGGGCGCTGCAACATTTAGTGATGCTAATTATCAGACGACGAGCTACGAAGCAACTGGGCTAAATGTTAACGAGACCGTATTTATTTCCGTGACAGCGATAGGTAACCCACCTTGTGGTAACAGTGCAACCGTTACAAGGGAATGTGAGACAACAGATTGTCCAGCTCCATTAACAACTATACCCCAGAATGGAAGTGATCAGATATGTACTAATGATGCTGCGACGACTTTCACATTTGATCTTGATGGATCCATCATGGATTCTGATGGAAGATTTGATGTGATCTTAGGTCCTGACCCTGCAGCAACTTATTACGATCAAGCTACTGGGACTGTAGATCCTACAGGATTACCTGCTGGTGAGTACACGATCAGTTCGAGATATTTCTATAACAATGATGCTTGTGATCGTCAGGGTCCGACTTACACTCTGACAGTTAATCCAGAACCTAATGTGGATTTTACCACAGACAGAGTTGAGATCTGTGTAGGAGAATCTGTAGTGATAGATGACAGCATGGTAGACGCTGTAGCCACTTTTGATTATGGAATGGATGGCTCTCGAGATGGTAATGATAATGTAACTTGGACAAGTGCAGGTACTAAGACAATTACAGTAGATGTAATGACACCAGAAGGATGTATGGGGTCGACGTCAAGAACAGTTACCGTGCAAGATAGTCTTATGCTAGGAGCAATCACGTGTACAGGCAGTGGCTTAGACTTTGTGAGTTTTGATTGGGATGATGTTACAGGTGCTGATGATTACACAATAACATATATAGTTAATACTAATCCGAGTGAGGAGATAACTGTGACAGATTCAGAAGTTACATTCGATATGTTGCCAGCAGGAGCATTCGTACAAGTATCTGTTGTAGCTAATGCTGGAGCAGGATTCTGCGGTACGGTAGCGTCGACAGGAAGTTGTGCAGCCTCTGACTGTCCAGAAGTAGACTTTACATTCGACTCAGGACCATTCTGCTTCGGAGCTATTAGCGCAGGTATAGATCTTAATGTAGTGGCAGTAGATCCCGCAAGTGGTGATGAATTAACGGGAGGCATGTTTATGTGGGACGATGCAGAGGTAGTTGATGGCATATTTACACCAGTCACGACGATCGGTAATCAAGATTACAACCTTAGCTTTACATATTTAGATATGGATGGCTGTGGAACTCCATTTGGGATCACCATACCAGTATTAGCAGAACCAGCACCAGTCATTGCTGATATAGACGGCTTCTGTGTGAATGGAATGGGAGAAGTATCAATAACTAATTCTTTCATTAATGGAGAAGAAATTCTTTGGGAATGGGATGGTAACGGAAGTGCAATGGGAGAAGGCCCTCATTCGATTGGCTTTGCTGATGGCAATATGATATACGAAGTGACTGTAACCGTTACTAATGGAATAGATGGAAATGGAGATGCATGTACATCAGTAGCGACAGCATCTGTACTGGTAGATGAGGAATTAGTAGCACCGATGATTAGCTGTAACTCTAACAACACAGGTGTATTTTTTACATGGAATGATGTAACTAATGCCGATATGTACGAGATATCTGTAGATGGAACAGTTGTAGGTACGCAAACTGAGACGAATTATGATATTCTTGCTAATCCAGGAGAATCATTTACAATAGAAGTAACAGCTATCAGTAATAATAACTGTAGTGATGTTTCTGATACATTTACATGTGAAGCAACTAATTGTGCTCCTTCTGTCTTTGCAGATATAGATAATGTGACGCTTTGTATAGAAGATAATATGATGCCGATACAGTTTACCGCAGATCTGTTAAATCCTCCGATGGAGGCAGTAGTAGTCCCTGGAGCTTGGAGTGGTACGGGTATCAGTAGCGATGGATTATTTGATCCTAATGGTATTCCGGCAGAAGATAACATACAGTTGACTTATAGTATAGAGTATCCTCAGGATTGCATATATACAACTGATGTTTTTGTGTCATTACAGGCAGCGCCATCGGTTAGTGTCGACCCTATGCAACCTGATTGTTTCCAAGATTCACCACAGGCAGGCACGGTAGAAGTAGATGCTACAGGAGGAACACCACCATATACTTATACGATAGAAGGGTTTCCACCGCAGGATGTGCCATCATTCGTAGATGTATTGACTCCTGGTTCTTACAATGGTGCTGTGACAGATGCAAATGGATGTGCTACCAGCTTTCAGTTAGATATTGTTGCTGCAGTAGAGCCACCACTCGGAATAGATGGACCGACTACCATATTAGCAGGAGCTAATGGAGAGTACAGCATCAGCGAATTCCCGTCAGATATAATGATAGGGGATGTCATATGGCTTGTAAATGGTACAGATACAATTCCTAATGATCCAGATGGGAATCCTATAAGTATCTCAGCGACAGATTATCCGCAAGGATTTGATCTGACAGTTACCGTGATCTTTAATAATGATTGCTTCCAAGAGACAGGTATCAGAGTAGATGTCGTCACTAATCAGCGGTGGTATATCCCTAATGTGATATCCACATCAGGAATGGTTATCGATGATATAGATAACAGTAAGTGGCAAATGTTTATATCTGGAGGCGATATATCAGTACAAGACCTGAGAGTCTATGACAGATGGGGAGAATTAGTCCATCAATTAGATATCAACAGTAGTGACCCAGAGATAGACTTACAATGGAGTGGAATATGGACAGACGATGATGGACAAGGAGATGACGTGATACAAGGCGTATACGTGTATGTCATCAACATGACAGTAGCAGGCCGTAAAATTGTCGAGGCGGGTGATATTACCATAGTTAGATAATTAAGACGATTAGCTGAGCTAATAATAGGAACTCAGTTGAATAATAAAAATGTAGAGGTTATCACTGTAGTGATGACCTCTTTTTTATAGGCATGTTCTGAAGTATTCCAATCTGCTTACACTCAGTTTATTACAATGTTATAAATTACATCATTACTCAGTAATACCATTTAAACATTAGAATGTCGGAAATATTATAATAGAATTAGCCAATCTCTGCGTTAAAAATACTCTTCATAGCTACCGCTATGACTGCGTTTTTTGCCTTAATCTTAACAAATTCTAT